>JGI24108J20142_1000015_pt1 | contig 74015 bp, 60 predicted proteins | sample SubbioR11_8A_Apr_FD_20142 | JGI IMG/M metagenome (IMG submission 20142)
CTGCCATGGATAAAGTGAAAATTACCTCTATTGTTCTGTAAACTTTAGCTGCCTTTTTAGAATAATGTGGCTAAAGCCCCATATTATAAACAAATTATCTCCAGTTTGCTAAAGCAAACTGCAATGAATAAAGAGCAAAAATCATCTATTGCAGTCAGTTTTAACTGCCAATTTAGAAAAATGTGCCTAAAGCCCTATATTATGAATAAATTATTTCCAGTTTGCTTAAGCAAACTGCCATGGATAAAGTGAAAATTACCTCTATTGTTCTGTAAACTTTAGCTGCCTTTTTAGAATAATGTGGCTAAAGCCCCATATTATAAACAAATTACCTCCAGTTTGCTAAAGCAAACTGCAATGAATAAAGAGCAAAAAACATCTATTGCAGTCAGTTTTAACTGACTGAATAAGAAATAAATAATTATTTTTGGCTTTAGCCACATAAGTAGCTCTCTGGAAGTTTAACATCCTTACAACCTTGAGATTTAATACCCTCAATTAGATTTTTTTTACCCCAATAATTTCAACAGACCATGACAACCAAATTGGTATTTTTTCTGGGTTTGATCTTAACCTTGGTACTGAGTTCTGGTTCCAGCGCCGCACAGTTTAAAACCCCATCGCAGGAGCGAAATTTTACAGTTCCAACCACCCATCAGGAGCTAAAAGATTTTATCAAAACCATTTGCTATCAGTCTCCACATCTGGAATATGAGATTTTTGGGCACTCTGTGGAGGGCAGAGAACTTTTTGTAGTAAAATCCATGGCTGGAGAAAATGGACAAAGTAATGAGCGGTTGCGTATTTTTGTTTTTGCGCAGCAACACGGAAATGAGCAAAGCAGTAAGGAGGCGGCATTATTGCTGCTTGCCCGCCTAGCCAATGGCGAATACAACCATTTGCTCGACAAAATAGAGCTGTGGGTTGTGCCACAGGTAAACCCCGATGGCTCCGAAGTCAATCAAAGGCGCAATCCCGCTAACCTTGACCTCAACCGCGACCATGTGCTTTTAAGCTCACCGGAGGTTCTGGCCTTGCACAGGCTTTTCTACAGCTTTTGGCCACACGTAAATATTGACATTCACGAATACCAAGCCATTACACCGGTTTGGGAAGAGTTCGGAGGTTTTAAATATTTCGATGTCCAGGTGGGTACTTTAACCAATCCCAACATCTCAAGGCGCATCATCGATTACAGCCAGAACCGCGTACTTCCGTATATTGAAAATATTCTGAATGAACAGGGATACACCTTTCACGATTACTTAGTGGGGCAGCCACCCCAGGCAGGACTTTTGCGCTATTCGACCACCAACATTAACGATGGCCGCCAAAGCTTTGGAGTGTTAGGAACTTTGTCGTTTATCTACGAAGGAATCAACGGACGCGATGGTTTTGCCGAAAACCTTGAGCGAAGAACCCTCAGCCAAACCCTGGCGCTTGAGGCCCTGATCGAAAGGGTTGCAGAAGACAGAAAGCGGGTAATCAGGATGGTCAATCAAGAACGGAGTAAGTTAGAGAGAGGCGATTTCAACCGTGTTGCCGTGCGAGCAGACCATTTCCGGGGCAATTATCCCCTGGAGCTTCCCCTAATTTCGGCACGAACCGGGCTGGACACCATGGCCATTATCGAAAGTTACCACCCGGTTGTGAATGTTTTACTTGAAGTGGATGCACCCAGGGCATACCTTCTGCCTAAATCAGACACTTTGTTGATTGAATTGCTTCAAAAACACCAGGTAATTTTTAAGGAAACATTTCCTGACCCTTCGCGGGTGTACCAATACATGATAGACGCGATAGACTCATCCATCGCTGAATCAAATCCCAATCTGCAACTTGCTATATCGAAAAAAAGAATTACCCACAGCAACTTCGACGATCAATACGTGCTGGTGCCTCTTCAACAATTGAAAAGCCTGTTTTTGATTTTGATCCTGGAGCCCCAATCTCAGATCGGCCTGGTGCAGTATCCGGTATTTCAGCATCTGTTGCAATCAGAAAACAGGTTTCCTTTTTTAAGAGTGCATTAATTTATATCACCCCCCCCGTTTTTTATAGGGGTGTTGTGAAAAAAATCAAACATTTTTTTGCAACACCCCCATTTATTTCATTACATTTGCTTTTTTTAACAAAAACCCAAATCCATGTCGAACAGGTTTCAGGCAATGCAAGCAGCCATTTCGAGGCCACTTCCTGAGGCTATGGCGATACCGCCTAAAGTTTCGGAATATTTCGCAACTTTTGTTTTCACCCGCAATACCATGCGCGAATACTTGCCCGAAGATGTATTCAGGCAGTTGACTGAAGCTATAGATAAATCGGGCACCATCGATCCCAAGATAGCCAACCAGGTAGCTTCGGCCATGAAGGCCTGGGCCATCAGCAAAGGCGCTAGCCATTATTCTCACTGGTTTATGCCGCTCAATGGGGCAACTGCCGAGAAGCACGATTCATTCTGGAGCCCGATTGATGCCAACCTCACGCTCGAGCAGTTCGATGGCCGTAGCCTGGTTCAACAGGAACCTGACGCAAGCAGTTTTCCAAGCGGAGGTCTTCGCAACACCTTCGAGGCCAGGGGCTACTCTGCCTGGGATCCTTCGTCGCCGGCATTTATCATGGATGGAACCCTGTGCATCCCAACAATATTTATTGCCTATACCGGAGAAGCGCTCGATTTCAAAACTCCCCTGCTCAAGGCCATGAGCCTGCTCGATCATGTTGGAGTGGAGGTTTGCCAGATGTTCGATAAAAACATCACAAGGGTTTATCCAACCTTAGGTTGGGAGCAGGAGTATTTTCTGGTAGATGAAAGGCTGTATTATGCGCGCCCCGACCTGGTGATGACAGGTCGCACCCTTACAGGCCACATTCCTCCACGTGGGCAGCAGCTCGAAGACCATTATTTTGGCTCCATCCCTCCGCGTGTCATGGCATTTATGAAAGAATTCGAGGTCGAAGCCTGGAAACTGGGTATTCCGGTAAAAACCCGACACAACGAGGTAGCCCCAAATCAATTTGAGCTGGCCCCTGTGTATGAGGAAGCAAATATTGCCATTGACCATAATCAGCTCATAATGGTTGTAATGGATAAAATTGCCCGGAAGCATAATTTCAGGGTGCTATTTCACGAAAAACCCTTCGAAGGAGTAAACGGAAGCGGCAAACACAACAACTGGTCGCTGGCCACCAATACCGGCAAAAATCTCTTCAGTCCCGGTCATACCCCAAAAACGAACCTGCTGTTTCTTACCTTTTTTATTAATACCATCAAAGCAGTTCATGAACATGGAGGGTTGCTCAGGTCGGTTATAGCCTCGGCAGGAAACGATCACAGACTTGGCGCCAATGAGGCTCCCCCGGCAATCATGTCGGTATTTATCGGTAAATTTCTCACTGAGGTTCTCAACAGTTTGGTTAAGAAAGTTAAAAACCGAAAAATGACCCCCGATGAAAAAACGGAATTGAAACTAAATATCGGAAAAATACCCCGGATCATTGTGGATAACACCGACCGCAACCGGACATCGCCCATGGCGTTTACCGGAAATAAATTTGAATTCAGGGCTGTTGGAGCTTCGGCGAACTGCGGGCCGGCAATGATCACCATCATCACCATGCTGGCAAACCAGCTTAAGCTTTTCAAGGCAGAAGTAGATAAATTGATAGAGAATAATACCGAAAAAGATGAGGCCATATTCCGGGTACTCGAAAGGTATGTGCGCGAGTCGGAAAACATCCTGTTCGAAGGCAACGGCTATAGCCAGGAATGGGTCGAAGAGGCTGCCCGTAGGGGATTGCCCAATCATAAAAACACTCCCGAAGCATTGAAGGAATTTATTTCGGAAAAATCGGTCAAGCTGTTTTCAGAAAACAACATTTTTTCCGGTAAGGAACTTCATGCCCGACACGAAATCAGGCTTGAAAACTATATCAAAGTAAACCAGATCGAATCGCGCTCACTTGGCGATATTTCAGGAAACCATATCATTCCGGCGGCGATCCGGTATCAGAATATGTTGATCGAAAACCTGAAAGGTCTCAAAGAGGTGCTGCCTCAACCCCTTTTTGAGGAGCATTCGCCAATGCTTATCAACATTCTTTCTAAAACTTCTGAGCACATCAGCGCCATCAGGAATTTGGTAACCCAAATGATCAATGACCGAAAAAAAGCCAATGCCATAGAAGATATTGAGCAGAAAGCATTTGAATATTGCTACCAGATCAAGCCCATCATGGAGGAAATCAGGTATCATATTGATAAGCTGGAAATTCTTGTGGAAGACCAGCTATGGCCTTTGCCAAAGTACCGCGAATTGATGTTCATACGGTAAACCTTTCGCCACATACGGCCTTAAGGCACTTCACCTGCAAAAAACCTGTATGGCGGGATGTAATTCTCCAAGTAGCAGGTTTTTCTGCAAAGTAACCATTTAAATCAAATAAATTTGTAAATCTGATTTGAAAGGTTTAGGTTGTTCAAAATATATCGCGATGAAAAATGTGTTGATTACAGGTGGAAGTAGCGGAATAGGGCTTGCCATTGCCGCTAAACTTGTTGAAGCGGGCGGCTGGAAGGTAATTTCGGTAAGCCGAAACCCGGAAAAGATTGACAGGGGATTGCAATTGCATCCCAACCTAAAGAATAAAGTCGATTTTCAGATTGCCGATGTAAGCGAAGAGGAGCAATGCGACCGGGTTTTCGAATATCTGAATGAAAATTACAAAACCCTGCATGGGCTGGTTAACAATGCGGCACTGCTTACAAGCGGCGGAATTTTCGATCTGGGTTTTGATGAATGGAACAAGAGCCTCAAGGTAAACCTCAGCGGGCCCTTTTACCTGACCCGGAAACTTTTGCCGCTGCTGGTGGCTGCTGACGATGCATCGGTTTTGAACATTTCATCAATAGCATCAAAAACTCCGGGGCGCAGCATAGCGTACTCCGTTTCGAAAGCAGGCCTGGATATGCTTACCGAATTTCTGGCCGGTGAGTTAGGGCCATTTGGTATTCGGGTGAATGCCATTAACCCGGGACTGGTGGAAACAAACCTGCATTTAGACTCCAAGGTATTTGACGACCCTGAGAAATACCGGTCAATGCTCGAAAAGTCAAAAGCAGATTACCCTGTAGGCCGGATTGGGAAGCCCGAAGATATTGCCCAATTGGCCGAATTCTTGCTCTCAGGCAAATCGTCGTGGATTACAGGGTCGATTATCCGTATTGATGGCGGGACAAGTGTGTTAAACCAAATCTTACCACAAAAGAAAAAACCCTTGTAAGGGCTTCAAATACTTTGGATCGGCATTCACATATTTAGAGGCTGGTACACTCAAGTGCCATAGAATTAGAAGTTTCAAACCAACACGCTTTTTTGATATTTTTTTAAAAATAGATTGTATTTTTAGAAAAGTTTTTTAATTTTGGACAAACAACTAATTTTAATACAAGCGTTCACGAAATTTTTCGACATAAGCGGCCCTGGCGACGTCTGCAGGCCATGTTTATTTTTAAACATATCCTGTAAAACTATCTGGCAGTTTTGAACATTCAACTTGTCGGACAAACTTTTGAATTGGAAAGTAGCCGGATAATTTAAATCTGAAAGGGGAGGTATCAGAGTTAGAGAGAGGTCTGTCAGTGGTCGCTTTTTTACAAAAAGGTCAGGTTTCCTGGCCTTTTTTGATATTATGAAGCAATAAGGCTGGTTTCCTTTTCGAACCGGAAAATCAGGGAGTCGATGGTAGGTATGTCGTTGGTTTTTAAGCTGAACAACACCCTGACTAAAGGACCCCTTATTTTGATCAGCTTTACCAGATAACCACCCCCTAAATCGGGACTTACTATCATGCTGTAGTGATTCATCGGACTTTTATTTTCAGGTTGCATACTATAATTTGCGCTATTCTTAAAACCCTTGCTTCCTTCAATGATAATCAAAATCAGGTTGAAATCATTTAACAAAAAGAGAAATACTCTTTATCTGACTTAATTTTCATGATTTGTTCTTGTCAAATGTAGGCCTATGTTGGTGAAACGAAACAACCAAAAGCACCTAAAGCGCATAGGTGTTTTAGCTTGTTTTTAAAAATTCAGGAAAGAAAATCAGGGTGGTGCCTATTCGGGGAATCAGACACAAAGTTGTTGTAATGCGTTGGAGGTTAGAGGCTTATTTATAAAGCCAAAAACATAGGGGTTTTCCATGGCATTGCGGTAGTCATCAGCATCTATTGATGAGGTAAGCATTACAATCTTACATTGTGATTTAATATGGGAATCTAATTGCCTGAACTTTTCCAAAAAATCGAACCCGTCCTGATCGGGCATCCGGATATCGAGAAAAATCATATCTGGAAGTGCAGGACAATCCTCAGAAAATATTTCGAGAAGGTACCTGATAGCAGCATTTACACTTTTTACCACCATTATTTGTCTGGCAAATTGATTATTCTCGACCACCTTTTTATTTATTAGGTTGTCAATATCGCTATCGTCCACCAGCAGTAGGTGATCTACTTTCATAAAAGTGTAGGTATTATTCAATGTATTGATTTGGTAATTCAATATTGATAGTTGTCCCTTTGTTTAACGAAGATTCAACTGTTATTGTTCCATTTATTTTTTCAATTATTTCTTTAACTATGTACAATCCTATACCGCTTCCTGTACTAAACTCATCGCCCCGGAAAAACATTTCGAAAATTTTAGGCATATGGTCTTCAGTGATACCTTTGCCATTATCATGTACCTTAATGCTTGCGCATGTTTGACCCACTACAATTTCAACTTCTACAAATGGGCTTTCCTCCAATTGACTATGAAACTTTATTCCATTAGCAATAAGATTCTTAAGAATGATCTCCACTCTGCGATAATCTGAATGAAATGGAAATGGTTGATCGATTTTGAACCGCAAATCTACTTTATTCAAATCGGTCATGTAACTTATGCTGTTTCGGACTTTCTCAAGAACATTGCTGAAATCAATAGGTATTATGGCAATCTCAGAGCGGGCATTACGTGCATAATCTACTATATCGTGAATGATTTTGTCTAGTTTTGTGATGCTTTCTTTCATCAAATCAATGTGGATCTTCTGAGCTTTCTGACAGGTTTCGGTTTCAAAAAGATTGATGAGACCCAACACCGACATCAGGGGCGCTCTCAACTCGTGAGAAGTGCTGTAAACAAAGTTATCCAGCTCCGAGTTGGTTTTTTGAAGTTCAATATTTTTAAGCGTTAGGATCCTTTCTGTATTCTTTGAGTAAGTAATATCAGAAAAGTTCAGAAAAAGTAAAAAGCGGTTGCGGATGGCAATTTTACTTACAAAAACTGCAAAATCCATACTTCCGTTGCCCGGAATCGTGAAGGTACAGGTAAAACTGCATTCACCAAGGCGGCTTGATTCAATTAGCTTCTCCCTGATAAACATACATTGATCGGGAATCAACACTTCGAGTGGCTGACCAGTTAGCTCTGATTCATCGTTTCTGCCAAACAGCCTGGCTGCAGCCCGGTTTGCTTCAACAATCCTGAAACTTAAAGGATCGATAAGAAATTGGATAACGGGTGCCTTATGATAAAGGTGTTTGTAGTATTTTTTCTCTTCGCTCGATATAATCTTCTGCCTGTTGTGTAGCAAAGCGGTAATGATAGATTTCAATTGCTCAAAATCGACTGGTAAATATACTGGCAGATACTTAACATGATACTTGTCAGAAGCAAGGGCAGTGGCTTGGGTTGTATCAGCAAGCACTATAAAAACGGGCAAATGTATTGATGCCCTCTGATGAAAATACTTGTTGATTTTATGTTTAAAAAAGTCAAAATCCGAAATGATTAATGCAATATTGTGGTTATCAACATTATACTTAAGTCTTTTCAGAAGCCGACCATCCTCATCATAACTCAACTGGTATTCGTTGCCTAAATGTACAAATTGTTCAATTATAGCAGTATCGCTTGAAATCAGGTATATGTGGGGTTTGATCTTTGAGGCCAAAACAGAATGGATTAAGAATTAAGAAATAAGAATTTAGAATTTAGAATTTAGAATTATTTTCATTTTAAAAACAGAACTCAAATAATGATTGGACTTATTTCTTTTTGCCATGAAGTCCGCACTCTTTTGTTTCAGGGTTCTCCCACCACCATCTTCCTGCCCTTATGTCCTCGCCTGGCAAAATCGCCCTGGTACAGGGTTGACACCCAATGCTGGGAAAGCCTTTATTATGCAAAGGATTGAATGGAATCTTGTGCTCATGAACGAATTGCCAGACCTGATCCTGAGTCCAATCCAGCAGTGGGTTAACTTTAATGATCTGCATTTCGGCATCCCATTCAGCGTGTTTCATATCGGTACGCGTGGGCGATTGCTCGCGTCGAAGGCCTGTTATCCAAACTTCGTTGTCTTTCAATGCCCTCCTGAGAGGCATTATTTTTCGAATTTCACAGCATAACTTACGGTTCTCAATGCTGTGATAAAACAGATTTATTCCCCTGGTACTGACCATTTCTTCAACAGCATTCTGGTCGGGAAAATAAACTTCCATGCGCATCCCATACCTTGCTTCGGTTTTTTCAATCAGTTCATAAGTTTCCTGAAACAATCGGCCTGTATCCAAGGTGAACACACGGGAAGATTTATCAATCTGCATCATCAAATGCGTGATTACCTGATCTTCGGCTCCAAGACTTGAAGAAAATACAGCTTTAGAGCCGTGCCTTTGCAAAACATATTGCAATATTTCACGGGCCGACAGGCCGGCAAATACTTCATTGTATTCTTCGGATTTTAATTTCATTAATTCTTAAAAAAAATATATACAAATAGGCAATGTGAATTCAGACAAGTTAAATTCCGGCAAGCGAAAAAATTTCTTTTACCTGAACCCCTTTCTCCGTTCTTTTTAAGGTGCAGCACTCGTTGAAATAGTCGTGCTGAAAAAACAATACGTAATCCTGGTTAACCGCTCTTTCGAAAAATTCTTCCTTTTCGCGCATGGATACAAGTGGTTCAATGTCGAATGCAGGAACATAGGGCAAGGGCACATGGTAAACCATAGCTATAAAATCGGTCGTAAAAACGAGTTTCCTGTTCTTGTAATCGATAACTGGAACAACCAATCCACGGGTATGGCCGTTTTTTATTTCGATTGATATGCCTTCACAAAATGGCTCTTCGGCATGAATAAATTCCAGGTGCCCACTTTCATAAAGTGGCTTAAAATTTTCGGGAAAGTAGGAGGCTTTTTCTCTTGCATTGGGTTTCATAGCCCAATCCCATTGCTCCTTGCTTACATGATAGGTTGCATTCGGAAAAACCGGCAAATACGTACCAGGCTTGTCACCATTGCGAAGTGCCCCACCGACGTGATCAAAATGAAGGTGGGTAAGAATTACGTCGGTTACCTGATCGAAGGTAAAACCAGCGCGTGCAAATGAATTTTCAAGATTATCGGGCCCGAACCTGTGAAAATAGCTGAAGAATTTTTCGCTTTGCTTGTTTCCCATGCCTGTGTCGATGAGTATAAGGCGGTTTCCGGTTTCGGCCAGCAGGCACCTTGATGATAAATTCACCAGGTTGGATTCGTCGGCTGGAAGCTGTTTTTGCCAGATCGTTTTTGGAACTACTCCAAAACAGGCCCCTCCATCCATTTTAAAATGCTCTGCAACAATGGGGTATAGATTCATTCAAAGCAGGGATTTCCTTTATTCATAGCACACAGTTACTTTAAACGATGCAAATGTAAAAAACAATATACACAAACTATTTTTTAACAAACGTATCTTGCATGCCGTTTGGGAAAAAACAAAAAGGTAATTTTATGGATTCGACTCAGTAATTATGAAAATACATTTTATTGCTATTGGTGGGAGCGCCATGCATAATCTGGCCATTGCTTTGCACTTGAAAGGTTACTCAACCAGCGGCTCCGATGATGAGATTTATGAGCCTTCGCTCAGCAACTTGCAAAAATATGGTCTATTGCCGGCAACCATGGGCTGGCACCCTGAAAAGGTACATAGTGGTCTCGATGCCATAATCTTAGGAATGCACGCCAGAGCCGACAATCCTGAACTGATAAAAGCAAAAGCATTGGGCGTAAAACTTTTTTCCTATCCCGAGTTTCTCTACGAGCAATCTAAGAATAAAAGAAGGGTAGTGCTGGCAGGTAGCCACGGCAAAACAACCATTACCGCCATAGTTTTGCATATACTGAACTTCTACAAGATGAACGCCGATTATATGGTCGGCGCTCACCTCGACGGCTTCGAGGTAATGGTAAAACTCAGTAACGATGCCCCCAACATAATCCTCGAAGGAGATGAATATCTGAGTTCGCCGATCGACCCAAGGCCAAAGTTTCACCTATACAGACCGCATATTGCGCTTTTGAGCGGCATCGATTGGGACCATATCAATGTGTTTCCAACATTCGAAAAATACCTCGAACAATTCAGGGAATTTATTCAATTGATTGAAAAGAATGGCACTTTGGTTTACTATTCGGGCGACGAATACTTACGCTTGCTGGTGAAGGAATGTACGAGAAATGACCTGACATTCATTCCTTATGACCTTCCGGATTACCTGATCGAAAATGGAATTACCAGCCTGATAGGCAATCAAAAAAGAGTTCCAATACAGGTGTTTGGCAAGCATAATCTGTTGAACATCAAAGGGTCGCTTGAGGTATGCAAATGTCTCGGAATTGACGAAAATATGTTTTATGAGGCCATCGGCTCCTTTAAAGGTGCCAGAAAACGACTTCAAAAAATATACGAAAGCCCGAGGCAGATTGTATTTCAGGATTTTGCCCATGCTCCTTCCAAACTTCGCGCTACCACCACGGCCGTTAAGGAACAATACCCTTCAAAACCTTTGTATGCTTTTATGGAATTGCATACTTTCAGCAGTTTGAACCAGGCTTTTCTAAACCAATATGCAAGGAGTATGGAAGCTGCCGACAAGGCTTTGGTGTTTTACAGCCCCCACGCTCTGAAAATGAAAAAATTACCTTACCTTCCAGCAGAAACAGTTCGGCAGGCTTTCGACCAGAAAAACCTGGAAGTGATCAATGATCCCATCGAATTCCACGAAAGGGTAAAAGACCTTGAAAGTCACAATGCCTGCTTTCTTTTTATGAGTTCGGGTACTTTTGGAGGCTTCAGCCTAACCGAATTTGCGGAAAGTTTAAAAAGGGCAGAACAAAATAAAATGGCATCAGATGAGTGAATCTGCTGTAAATCCGGTACTTGATGAAAGTTGGAAGGACTTGCTCAAGGAAGAGTTTGCTTCACCGTACTTTCAACAGCTCAAATCGTTTCTGATCGAAGAGAAGAAAAAGTTTACGGTGTATCCTCCGGGAAAGTTTATTTTCGCAGCCTTTAATCACACGCCCGTCGAAAAAGTGAAGGTGGTGATTATTGGCCAGGACCCCTATCATGGCCACGGGCAGGCGCACGGTCTTTGTTTTTCTGTGCCAAAGGGCATACAAATACCTCCTTCGCTGGCAAATATCTACAAAGAGTTGAAAAACGATCTTGAAATCCCCATACCCAGCCATGGCAACCTCGAAAAATGGGCTTCACAAGGTGTGCTTCTTCTTAACGCCACCCTGACCGTGCGGGCCAATCAGGCCGCCTCGCACCAGAATAAAGGTTGGGAGCGTTTTACCGATGCTGTCATCCGGATTCTTTCCGAAAGAAAATCGGGTTTGGTGTTCCTGCTTTGGGGCAATTATGCCATTAGCAAACAAACGATTATTGATACCACGCGTCATCATGTGCTCCTGGCGCCTCACCCTTCACCCCTTTCGGCATCAAGGGGATTTTTCGGGTGCAAACATTTTTCACGGGCAAACGAGCTTTTGCAAGCACAAGGCCTGGAACCTATTGATTGGAACCCTGAAAACTAATGTATCATGAGGCTTCTGACCTCAACCATTTTACTTTTTTTTACTTTTTGGTGTTTCGGACAGGGAGCATTTAGGTTAAGTATAGAATTCGATAAGAACTTCGAAAAGCCTCCAGCCCGGTTTGCCGAAACCCGTTTTTTTCCGGATAGCATCATCATGATGCAAGGTATCGATTCGCTGTTGGCTGCCCTTTTTTACTCTGGTTACCTTGATGCAGAAAAACAACAGATTAACGGGCAACAGGAGGCTTTTACAGTGCTGATAAACCAGGGCAGGCTGTACCACTGGGAACTTCGCAACACCAATATCAATCAGGAAGCCCTGAAAGCTCAGAGGCTTTTACCTTACTTCAACGGGACTCCCCTGCCCTTTTATCGGTTTAACGAATTAAGAAACTCCATCATTCATTGGTACGAAAACAAGGGGTTTCCATTTGCAAGACTTCACACCGACAGTGTAATCAAGTCGGATGCCCTTTTTAAGGCCACTCTCAGGGTTGATCCTTCGTTGCCAATAGTTTTTGAAAATGTAAACCTGCGTGGGAATGTAAGTCTGGCAAAAGGCTTTGTAGCCAATCAAACAGGAATAACCGAAGGAACGCCCTACAGCGAGGCGAAAGCCGGGATGGCAGCCATCAGGTTGAGCGAGCTTCCATTTGTCCGTATCACCGGCGAACCTACCATTGAATTTACGCCAGGTACGGCAATCGTTACCGTGCCGGTTGCCCGCAGGCCAGCCAACCGCTTCGAGGGCGTTGCAGGCGTAACCAATGATCCCCTCCAGGGGAACCGTATTCAAATTACCGGGCATCTCAACCTTTCGCTCGTAAACCTGCTTGAAAGAGGCGAACAAATCGCCATGAACTGGCAAGGACTTACACAGGGTACACAAAGACTGATGCTGCAGGCGAATTATCCATTTGTGCTATCTACGCCGATCTCCACCGACTTGCTATTTTCGCTTCACAGGCAGGACACAAGTTACATAAACATGCGACAGAGGCTGGCTCTGACCTGGCAAAGCCCGCAAAGAATCCGGATTTCAGTTTTTGCCGAGCGTTTGAGTTCTGAACTTTTAAGCACAGGCAGGTTGTTGGGAACTGCAGCATTGCCTCTCGTTGACTCGCGTACTGCGCTCTACGGCCTTGAGTCCTCAGTTTCGACACCCGGATTTTTAGCAGGCCCAATGGACGGAAGCATGGGCAGGGTATATGTTTCGGCCGGGACCAAGACAATAAGGAAGAACCCCAATTTGCCCGAAAGTTTCTATCAAAATGTATCGATGCGGCAGCCAAGATATTCATTTGGAGTTTTTGCCGAATCGCGTTTGCCGGTTTCGCAACTCAGCAGATTGGTATTCAGTCTGCAGAGCCAGGGGATTTTTGGCGAGAGGGTATTTGGGAATGAATGGTTTCGTTTTGGCGGTATCGGGAGCCTGAAAGGATTTAACGAAGAATCGATATTGGCTACTTTTTATTCAGTAATTAAGGGCGAGTGGAGGTATTTTACCGGCGAACAATCGTACCTGAGTTTGTTGTTCAATGCGGCATATTATGAGCGCAACCTGACCGGGGAATTCACAAATGGCTGGCCTTGGGGCATCGCTGCAGGCATAAACCTTGAAACCACTCCGGGCATCATAACCGTTTTTTTTGCCATGGGCGAAGGCCCTGAAACCCAATTCTCCTTCCGAAACACAAAAGTGCACATCGGATTCACCAGTCTTTTCTGATTTTTAGGAAATTTGCTAATCAAAAAACATCTACATTTAATAGCACTTAAAACTCATACACATTGGAGCATTTTATTTTTGGGATTCGTCCGCTTATCGAAGCCATTCAAAATGGTGAAAAACCTGAAAAAGTCCTTCTTCAACAGGGATTGCAAGGCGAAAATTTTCAGGAATTATTTCAATTGATCCGAAACGGGAAAATACCCTTTCAGATGGTTCCGGCAGAAAAACTTAACAGGGTTACAAAAAAGAACCACCAGGGAGTTGTAGCTTACATCTCAACCATCTCGTATGCCAGGCTCCATCAATTGTTGCCGAAAGTTTTTGAGGAGGACGGGTTGCCGCTGCTGGTGCTGGTCGATCGGATTACCGATGTTCGAAACCTGGGTGCCATTGCAAGGTCTGCAGAATGTTTTGGAGCACATGCCCTGGTTGTTCCCGAAAAAGGCAGCGCACCTGTAAATGCAGATGCCATGAAAACATCTGCCGGAGCTTTAGCAAAACTACCGGTTTGCAGGGAGCCAAACTTGTTGGAAGCCATTGCTTTTCTAAAAGAAAGCGGAGTAAAAGTGATTGCAGCTACCGAAAAAGCTGATAAAACGGTCAACAAGGTTTCGTTAACAGGTCCCGTGGCGATAGTTCTGGGATCCGAAGACAAAGGCCTCTCCAGGGCAATCCTGACTATGGCCGATGAAACCGTTTCAATTCCAATCGCAGGAAGCATTTCATCTTTGAACGTATCGGTGGCTGCCGGAATTTTACTCTACGAAGCAAGCAGACAAAGAAACCATTAATTTTGTTGGTGTCCACAAATAAAGGAAGCACGAGTCCGCCCTTGTTGTTATGAAGCAAATTACGAAACGCTAACATCCATTATTATGACCATAGGAATTGACATTGGAGGAAGTACCACCAAGATTGTAGGCTATCATGAAGGTAAAATAATTGAACCTCTGACTGTTGAAGCAAACGATCCGATTGCTTCGGCTTCAGGCGCTTTGGGGAAATTTTTAAGCGTCAGCAAGTTTCGTTTAGACCAAATCGACAAGGTGATAATTACCGGGGTGGGAGCATCCTTTATCGGTAACGATTTGTTGGGGCTGCCCGTAAAGAAAATTGAAGAGTTTAAGGCCTTAGGGCATGGCGGGTTGTTTCTTTCAGAACTAAAAAAAGCAATTGTGGTAAGTATGGGCACCGGAACTGCCCTGGTAAAAGCAACCGGGAACGGCATTCAGCATTTAGGGGGTACAGGTGTTGGCGGTGGTACCATACTTGGGTTGTCGAAAGCTATGGTAAACCTGAGCAGCTTCGAGACCATAATCGAAACCGCCCGAACGGGTTCAACGCGCAATGTTGACCTAAGCATCAGTGATATTTCCATGGCCGACATAGGAAACCTGCCCAGCGACCTTACAGCTTCAAATTTTGGTAAAATGAATGACCAGGCATCAAAAAACGATGTTACCCTGAGCATACTGATTATGGTATTTCAGGTGGTAGGCATGATGGCCATCTTCGCTGCCCGGGCCGAAAAAGACACCGATATAGTTCTAACCGGAAAATTGGTAAATGTGAATGTTTCGCAAAAAACCTTCAAAACCCTGGGCGAACTTTACAAGGTTACCTTCCATGTTCCAACCCATGCCGAATATTGTACTGCTATTGGTGCCGCTATTTCCGGCATTTAATCGAAGTTTTTAAAGGCTCATTAGAAATTTATTTCGGTCTTAAAATAATTATTGTCAACGGCTTAAATATTTTGTTTATTTTTGCAACCAATTCATTAATACCGCTGCATTGATTTTCGCTTTAATGTTGCCCGAAACTCTTCTATTGAACAGCTTCCACAGCCGTTAGGGCTAGATTTAGTGCGCTTAAAACAACCCCATCACATTTATGAAAACAGGAAAAGTAAAATTCTTTAACGAGGTTAAAGGTTTTGGATTTATCAAAGATTTGGAAACGGAAAATGAGTATTTCGTGCATGCAACCGGATTGGTTAACAAAGTTCGTGAAGACGACGAGGTAACCTTCGAGCTGAAAGAAGGCCCCAAAGGTCCTTCGGCTATCAATGTACGCATTGCAAAATAGCGTCCCCGGAACAAAAAAAAGAGGCCGTCTCAATAGCAAATTGAGGCGGTTTTTTTATTAATTTTTTTTTGCTTCCCCCGACCTAAAGGTCGGGGGAAGCAATGAACGAAAACAAAAGGGCTTTAGCCCTGCCAATCCTGGCGGAATTTGCTCTCGCCGCCCAACGAAGGAAGCACCGAACTAAAAGGGACAAGTCAGGAAAAACCTCCCCCTAACCCCCTCCAAAGGGGGAATTTTTCATTTTAGGTGGAATTACAACTGCCGCCCGGCGATTGCCTTTTCTTCGGCATTGAAAAAATCATGGTAACAAGACCAGAGAGCGGAGCGTTAAAAAAAATTTGCAGTCGCCATGCCAACAATCAGGTAAGCGAAATGATTGAAAACCATCAATATTTGAAACAACTACAATAGCACCTGCGACCTTTAAATTTTTTAGCGAAGCGAACGCCGTCTTGTCAGGATTTTTTCACAGCCTTGATTTTTGCTCCACTTTTGATCAAGCAAAAGTGGAAAGAAAAAAAAAAGAGATTTCATTTTAGGCGGAATTTCCAATTCCGCCTAGCAAGGGACAAGTCAAAAAAAACCTCCCCCTAACCCCCTCCAAAGGGGGAATTTTTCATTTTAGGTGGAATTACAACTGCCGCCCAGCGAAGGGAATCAGATGTCATGCTGAACGAAGTGCCTGCACTGAGCCAGGCCGAAGTGAAGCATCTCAGCTGTTAGCTTTTAGCCAACAGCCAATACCCAAAAGCCTTTTCCCCGGCATTGAATAAATCATGGTAACTATCTGTTGGCGGGTAATATTTCTGTTCCTGTGTTTATTGCTTTGCTTATTGCTACCATTGTTCCTCCTAGTTTGTTTAATCTGCCGTTAGTATCGTAGGTGAAATTAGTGGAGGGTATGTTGTTTGGTGCGTTTCCTCCTGCTATTCTTTGTTCTTTTAATTCTTCTGTTATGTCTATTAGTGCTGAATTAGGAGGATAGTTTGAAGAGCTGCGTATTATTCGTTTTGTTGTAGGGTCTAATGTAACTGTGTTGAGTGGTTGTCCTCCTTCTTGTCTCCATGTAGTGTTGGTGTAGTCCCAGTTTCTTGCTATCGCTGCTTGTACTGCTGGGTCTTCTCGTGAGCTTACTATTGTGTATATTACTGGTGCTCTTATTCTTCCTGTGGCTGAGATTGCGTATTGGTCTATTCCTTGTGATATGTCTATCATTTCGTTTAGTCTGTGTTGTGGTATTTTGTTTGTGTTGTTCCATGGGTCGGCAGGGTCTAAAATGTAATCGAATATCATTATTTCGATGTGTGGTACGTGGTTGCCTTTCCAATTCTTTATAACATTATTTGGTGTGGCGCCTCTGTCTGCGAGCATTGTCATTACTGTGTGGCTGTTGAAGTTTAACGTGCCGTTGTTGGTTTCGTACCAGTATTCTGGCATGTATAGTTCTAGTTTGTTGTTGTATGAGGGGTTTGTTAGTTGTCCTATGTTTGTTCTTAGTGTGTCGAGTGTTGTTTGGTGTGTCCATTCTCTTGTTATTCTGTTTTGTGCTATGTTTGGTGCTCTCCAGTCGAGTGCGTTGTGTTCTATTATCATGAGGTCTGATAGGTTCATTGTTGCGTTGTAGTGTCCGTTGTGCCACATCTTGATTTGTTCTGCGTCGTTGTATCCTTGGAGTGTTACTTCTATGGGGTTGTTTCCTTGTTGTGTGAAGCTGTGTACTTGGTTGTCGCTCATTGTTCTTATGTGTAGTGTGAATGGTGTGTTTGTTAGTTCTGGCATGGTTTTGTTTGTCGCGGTGAAGGGTGTTATTCTGAATTGGCGTATTATTGGGGGTGGGTTGGGTACTGTGAAGTTTATGGTTTGGTTTTGTCCGGTTACGGTCATGTTTTTTGTTTGTGTTTCGAAGTTGCCGGTTGCGGTTATTGTTGTGTTGTAGGTTAGTGGTGCGTTGTTGTTGTCGGTGTTTCTTATGATGTTTTGTAGTGTGTATGTTCCTTGTTGGTTGGTGTTGGTGTTTCTTCCTTTTGTGGTTATTGTTGCTTGTGCTGGGTTGTTGTTTTGGTGTCGTACTTCTCCGGTTATGTCGTATGTGTATGTGGTGGGTGTTGTGTTTATTGTTCTGTTGTTATTAGTAGTTGGTGTTATTGTTGTTGTGGTTTTGTTTGGTTGGAAGTGTGGTATGTTGCGTGCTCCTATGGTTATGTTTATGTTTGGTTGTGTGTGTTGGAAGCTTAGTGTTCCTTGTGTGCCTGTGAAGTTTTGTGCGGTTAGGGTGTCTGTTTGGTGTAGGATGTATCCTCTGAATCTTAGGGGTGTTTTTTCTGGGTTGGTGCTTGCTAGGTTTAGGTTGAGTGTGTATTGTAGTATTGGGATATAAGTAAGCGTTTCACTCAGGTTTATCGGATTGGCAAACTGGTCAGTGCGTGTACTTGTTTGGTGTTGTTCAGCTGCTATAGTGGTGCTTAGTTGGGTTATGGCTTTTATGGTGTTTCCCTGAAAGGTCCATTGTATTTGTTGGATATAGCCCTGGAATCTTCCTTCAGGGTTGGTAGTTCCTTGTAGTATGGGTGTGGCTTGCTGGTTTGGTTTAACGGTTATTTGGGCATTGTTTACCAACAGCCCCTGGTTGTTGTTTACAACAATGTTGTAGGGGGTAATTATCGTGTCGGGTGTTACCTGCAGGGTTTTGTTCACATTGGTGTGGCTTGCCCAGTTCAGGGTGGTGTCGCTTGGTTGGTGTCCTTCGCTTATGTAATCAAGGATTAAGCTGTTGGAAGGCGGTGTATTTTTCAGTGTCTTGGTATGTGCGTTTCTGCTTACGGTTACGCTTCTATGGTGGTTAGTGACGGTTTGTGTTATTCTGAATGTTGCTTGCTCCTGGCTGCCTTGTATGGTTGCAATGTAGGTTCCCGGTATGCCCAAACCGCTTATTTGGAAGTTTACGGTCTCATGGTTGGCGATTTGATGGTTTTCTGTAAGTATGATTCTGCCTTGCAGGTCGGTAACCCTCAGGGTGTAAATGCCGGTATGCCGGGGTGTGAATATCAGGTTTGTTCTGTCGGAAAATGGGTTTGGAAAGGCTCTGTTTATGTCTGCTTGGGATAGTTGGTTAATATCTGTGCTTATTATGGATAATGTATATTGGCCCTGACTGTTGGTATTGGCAGTTGCAATGATTTGCCCCAGAAGGTTTCTGGCTGTTATTTGCGTGCTTGGAAACCCGTCATGCGGTTGGTTTCTCACGGTTCCTTGAATGATTAAATTGTCGTGGGGCACAGTCTGATTGTCCGGGGTAAAACTACCCATTGTTGAACTAATAATCACGGCAAGCAGCAAGGTGATCATAAGGCTTTTTCCAACTAAGCCGCCAATATTCTTAGAAGCAGTGCTTGCAAAACTGTTTTTGGCCATCTCTTCAGATATCATGCCGTATGGGTATTTTAATTTTACTGTGGCAAGATAATGAAAAAGTTCTACAAGCGCAAGCCATAGACCCATTATTCTGCCCACGGCCGAAACCGCGGGATATGAATTCGGTTAGGCGAAATTACAAATCCCGCCCGGCGATTGCCTTTTCTTCGGCATTGAAAAAATCATGGTAACAAGACCAGAGAGCGGGGTCGTAATCTAAACTAAACAACAAAGAAACCAACCCCGAAGGGGTTGAAGGTTTATAGAAAATGAAACAAAGAAAGTCATGTACGACCCCGTCGGGGTCGAAGAATGGGATCAGCTATTGGGTCTATAAACCTTTGACCCTTTCAGGGTCAAAGCCCAATCCAAGGGAATTTAAAATCTCGCCCAGCGAAGACCATTTAGGCGGAATTGCAAATTCCGCCTAACAAAAGAATTACAACTGCCACCCAGCGATGGCAATTTGCAAAAAAAATCTTCCATTAACCCCGACCTTCAGGTCGGGGGAAGCAATGAAAAAAGACAAAAAGGGCTTTAGCCCTGCCAATACGGGCGGAATTGCAAATTCCGCCCAGCGAAGTGCTTGCTATATTACCCACGGTTACAACCGTGGGCTATAAAGGCCACTCGCAAAAAACCTTTCTTTAACCCCGACCTTTAGGTCGGGGGAAGCAATAATCGATAATAAAACGGGCTTTAGCCCTGCCCAGGCGGGCGGAATTGCAACTGCCCCCCGGCGAAGGAAGCATCGCACTAAAAGGGACAAGTCAGGAAAAACCTCCCCCTAACCCCCTCCAAAGGGGGAATTTTTCATTTTAGGTGTAATTACAACTGCCGCCCGGCGATTGCCTTTTCTTTCGGCATTGAAAAAATCATGGTAACAAAACCATAGCCCACGGTTTGAACCGTGGGCTATGGGCTTAATACAGGCTTACTGCCACAGGTTATTCGGGTAAACTCCCGATTTCACTAACTCGCCAATGGCTTCCACAACCATTTCCTTATCCTGTCGGTAGGTAACACCAAACCAGGAATCATCGCAAGGCAGTACCCGAATCTTGCATTTGCCTGCACTCACCATTTCGTCCATCACCTTTGGGATAAAAAATTCTGCACTCAGGTCGTTGGCATTTACTTTCAAAAAGAACAGGAGTTTCTCCTCCAGGTGGGCAAAAATATCTTGCCCAAAGCCCCAGAAATTCATGGAAACAATCTCATCGGGATTCAGGTTGGTTATTTTGTCGGAACTTTCGCTCACTATCTGTCCGGATTCGATTCGTCTGATGGCATTGTGTTCTTTCACGTCGATAAGAAACCCGTTTTTATCAACACTGCAGACGCCCCGCGAAACTTGTCCATGTTCCGACAAGGTTTTCTCGAGCAGGTATCCTGCCATAGCGTATAGCCCCTGGTTTTTGCCAATTTGGCTGGTGAGATATCCGGCCATGGTTTCGTAGGCAGAGGAACCATAAAAGTCATCGGCATTGATTACCGCAAATGGCCCTTGTATGTGCTGCCTGGCCACCCAAATGGCATGGCCGGTTCCCCAGGGTTTTTCCCTGTCGGGCGAAAAAGGTATTTGCATGGGAAGGTTGTCAATTTCTTGAAATACAAGCTCAACCTGAATTTCCCCACTAAGTTTATCCACAAACACCTCGCGAAACTCTTGCTCGAAACTGCGACGTATCACAAATACTACTTTGTTGAATCCGGCTTTTATTGCGTCGTAAACCGAATAATCCATAATGGTTTCGCCCGATGGGCCAACCCTGTCAAGTTGTTTCATTCCCCCGTAGCGACTGCCCTTGCCTGCAGCCAAAACTAATAAGGTAAGGTTCATTTGTAAAATGTAATTTAAATGGGAAAAATTTTGCCAAGCAAAAGTAATACCTGAAACCGGATTAAATCAGGCTATGAGGTGCTTTTTTTTGGCAATCCGGTCAAACTCCTGTCCGGGTTTTCAACCTCCTTCTCAGTTGAGGGAGGGTCGTGAACGGCCTTATGTTTTTTGTCACGAGCAACCAGGAAATATGGGCCAATTAAAATGGCCACAACAATAAGTCCGGTAAACAAAACAGCTAAATCCATTTTTTCCGTTTTTAAGGTACTTGTAATAAATTTTGTCAGAATTCCCAGGCATGAGCATGCCAGGTAACACCGCAACAGGTTTACAAGTATTCATGAAAAGGAAAAATTTTTGCTTTTAAGCCGTAGCTTGGAATTTGAAAGTGTTGTTGGAGAAATGCCAACTCTTGACTATCAAATGGTTGAGCAATGATAGCCCGCAACCACAACATTGGAAGGTTACCGGCATATTCCGACTGGGAATTCCTGGATATTATCCGGATGAGGTTATTCTGAATGGGAAAACTTACAGCCGAAACCGGCAAAACACACTGTGCCAGCACATAGCTTTTGGAGGTAAACATACCTGTACTGTATTCAGGTATATCGTTGCGACCGGCAAAATTCCATTGCACAGATAGATGCTCTGCGCCAAACAAAACAATGGCCAGAGCAACCAGCGAAACAATGCCTTTTAGTCCGGTGAGGTATTCTTGGATAAACATCCTTGGGAAAATCATCTAAGCCAATGAGAAAATGGCAAACTTAATGCAAGGGAGGCTGAAGTGTTTGGTGTGGCTTTATATCTTCAACCAGACTTTTACAGGAAACAAACGAATAGAAGAAAAGTTTGATTACAACCTAATTGAAAACCTGCTACGACGCAGATTTCTGGTAAATCTTTTGTAAAACAGGAAAAACTCTTACAATGAGAGCTACTTTTTACCCGGAATCTCCCAGAATTTTTCAAGGTGTATTTTGGCCTTAAAATGCAGGTTTTATTGGCTACAGACCTTAATGCAATGGCCTGCCTTTCAGATTGTCAAAACCTTTAAATTTGTTTTCAGATTCGGGAAGTCCTCCGATTTTACCTGATTCAAAATTACCTACCTTTATTTACATAAAACCAGGTAATTGTTAAAATAAATAAAGCCATGAAGTACATCAACATTTTATCATTTTTGAGCATGATCCTTGCAAATTTCCTTGCCAATTTTTTACCGATTGGAGGAAGGACCACCGGCGAGATATCATCCATGTACCCCAATTTGTTCACACCGGCAGGTTTTGTATTTTCCATTTGGAGCGTGATTTATCTTCTACTCCTGATTTTTGCTGTTCTACAGTTGTTCAAATCAAATCAACAGGTCAGGCAGACAATCGGTTGGTATTTCACGTTAAGCTGCATACTGAACATTGCATGGATCATTGCCTGGCACCACCTGATAATTTGGCTTTCTTTGATTTTGATGGCCGGATTGCTGCTTTCGCTGGTTATAATAAACTTAAAGCTACAGGCGATTCCTTCCAGCCTATTCAAGGCTACTTTTGGAATCTATCTGGGATGGATTTGCATTGCTGCTGTTGCCAATAGTACAATATTCTTAATGTCGGTTAACTGGGGCGGGCTTGGTCTGCCCGATGTTTTCTGGGCAACAGCAATGGTGGTAGCAGGAGCTGTTATAGCATCATTGGTTATTGGCAAACTAAACAATTTCTTTGTTGCATTGCCGGTTGCCTGGGCATTTTATGGTATAATTCACCTCCGGATTCATGATTACCAATCGGTTGCCATTGCTGCCGCAGCCGGCATACTGATAGTGCTTTTGGTTTCGGGTGTTATTATTATAAAACAGCTAAAAAAGCAACCTGTTTGAAAGCAAAGATTCAGTTTTTCAACTACAAGTTGATGGTATGGACGCTTCTCATTATTGCGCTAATAATGGGTGGAACCTACCTGGTAATTGCTTTTTCGTACAACCTGCAGCAGGAAACCGAGCGACGTATCGATATGGTACGGCAGAGCGTGGCGGTGGCAAAAGAAATGGAGGTTGAGTTGATTATGATGCGGGGTTATACATTGACCTATCATGTTGACAAATCGAAACAATGGCTTGATTCAATTCAGCGCCGCGAGACACGTTTTATCATCCTTCTCGAAAGAGCCCGATTAAATGCTGCAAGTCCGGAAGAGCACCTTCTTATTCAACAGATTTCAGCACTTTTTTCTAATTACAAGCAAAACCTGATTACAGCTTCTGCTAAGGTTCGGAGTTTTCAATTCAGGCAGGCAGATGCCCTGATTGTTTTTGCAGCGAGGAACCTTCTTGGCACCATTTTGGAAAAAAGCCGGAGTTTTATCAACCTCAACACGATAGCCGAGGCAGCTTACGAAAAGGAAATTTCGAGAGCCAATGCCATAATTCTCAGGGTCATGATTTTTTTGGGCATAGGAGGAACCCTTGCTGGACTCATTTTGGGGTGGATCATTTCGAGAATGATCATAAGGCCAATAAACCAATTGTTTTTGCAGGTCAAAGCTGCCGCAGGAGGCGCAACCCTTGGCAACCTGGAAATTACCAATCAGGACGACATTGGCCAGTTGGGTGAGAAAATAAAAGAATTGATTGCCCACATTAACAAAACCCAGGCTGATCTCCAACGCAATAAAGAGTTGCTCGAATATTCGAATAAATATGCCGTACTTGGCAAAGTGGCTCCAACGTTGGCCCACGAGATTCGGAACCCCCTTGCCTCGATAAAGATGCTGGTTTACACCATTAAGGAGGAAACCCAGGTTGGGTCTGAGATTAAAAACGACCTGGAAATTATTTCAGCTGAAATCGACCGTGTTGAAGCCTTTATACGAAATTTCCTGAAATTTGCCCGCCCAGCGGAGCCCATGCTACAACCAACAGATCCGACGGAAGTATTGCAGGAAGTGGCTCAATTGCTTAAACCCAATCTGAAAAAGAACCTGATAGAATGTGAGTTTCAACATTTGGCAGAAGGTAGAACTGTGATGGCCGATTCGGGTCAATTAAAGCAGATATTCATGAACCTGATGATAAACGCGGTTGAAGTTATGCCCAACGGGGGCAAGCTCACCCTAACAACCAGCATTGAATCGCCCCGGATATCAGGCGAATATATTGATCAGGAATTTGTCAGAATCTCGATAGAAGATACCGGCCCCGGAATTCCCGAAAAAGTGATGAAGCACTTGTTCGAGCCATTTATTAAAGCCAGCGAACATGGAGTTGGCTTAGGCCTTTCTATTTCGCAAAACATTGCAAACCTGCACAAAGGTTGGGTAGAAGCCGAAAATAAACCTGATGGAAGCGGGGCTGTTTTCAGTGTGTTACTTCCTTTGTCAAAAACTTGATTTAAAGCGCCTTATGTATAAAATTCTGATTGTTGATGACGAGAAAAGCGTAAGATATTCGTTCCGAAAACTCCTTAAGGAATTCCAATACAGCATTTATGAAGCGGAAAGTTTCGATTCAGCTCTTGAAACATTACGCACCGTAACTCCTGACTTAGCGATAATCGACATTGAGATGCCAGGCAAGACCGGGTTGGATCTGTTGAGGGTAATTCAATCAGAGTTCAACACTTTTCCGGTTATCATGGTTACGGCATTTGGCTCGGGCGATCGGGTAATTAAAGCCATGAAGCACGGCGCTTACGACTATATCGAGAAGCCTTTCAATATACCCCACCTATTGTCGGTTATTAAGGAAGCCCTGAAAACCACCAGTACTCAAAATGTTGAATCACAATTATTAAAAACAAAGGCGCCTTCGCGCGGTAAAAAATCCGATGAAATCATTATTGGCGACAGCCCGGCAATTAAGGAGGTTTTCAAACTGATTGGCAGGGTTGCTGCAACCGATGTTACCATATTGATCACAGGCGAAAGCGGAACAGGCAAGGAACTGGTGGCAAAAGCCATACACAATTATAGTGAAAGAGCAGGTAAACCTTTTGTAGCTGTGAATTGCGCCGCAATTCCGGAGACCCTGCTCGAAAGCGAATTGTTTGGCTACGAAAAAGGGGCCTTCACAGGTGCAACGAAAGACAAACCCGGGAAATTTGATGAGGCAAATGGCGGAACCCTTTTCCTTGATGAAATTGGCGACATGAGCCTGCCATTGCAGTCGAAGCTGCTTCGCGTACTTCAGGAAGGACAATATGAGCGCCTTGGAAGTACGAAAACGCTGGTATCAAAAGCCCGGATAATTACTGCGACCAACGCCAGCCTGGAAACCCTGATACGTAAAAAAGGTTTTCGCGAGGACTTGTATTACCGGATCAGAGTAATTACGATTGCCCTTCCGCCCTTAAGGTTGCGCAAAGACGATATAGCGGCTCTTGTAGCACATTTTATTGCAAAACATCAGGCCGAAAGCAGGATTGGAAACCTTTCAATTCAGCCCGAAGCAATGGAGCAACTACTTGGCTACAGTTGGCCCGGAAACATCAGACAACTCGAAAACACCATAAAACGGGCTGTGATACTGGCCAAAGGAAATATGATCACTCCCGAAATCGTTTCGATGGAGTTTGAACAAGGTGCACCCGAAAAACCAATGGAGCAAGGAGGGCTTGATTATTACCTGACCAGCAATATTGCACAAAAATCAGGTGAAATATACGATATGGTTTTCATGGCTGTTGAAAAAGACCTTATCAGGTGGGCATTGAATAAAACGGAAAAAAATCAGGCAAAAGCTGCTAAGCTTTTGGGAATATCAAGGGTAATGCTGCGCGAACGCATTGAAAAATTTTCCATTGAACTGAAATAGTCTCTTTACCCATTCAGCAAAATGGTAATTTTTTGACCTTAGGTGTAATTTTTTTTTACACATGAAACCTGAGAAATCTACCTAATTACCTCATTTTGTGCTTGTTGAAAAATTAGTTCTTTTTTAAAAAAATAGAACTGTTCGGCTTGATTATTCCTATTGTCTTGATTTTGAACCACTTATTGATTTTGGCACATTTATTGACAACTATGGAATGTCCAAAAAGGATTAACAAAACAATTTAAAAAAAGTAAAATGAAAAAAGTAATGATGGGTTTTGCCGCCCTTGTAATGGCAGTAGCAATGATTTCGTGCAAACCGGCCCCTACGGCTCAGGTTGAAAGTGCCCAGGCAGCTCTTGACAGCGCAAAAGCAGTTGAAGCCGACCGTTACCTGGCCACTGAATTTGTAGCGTTGAACGATTCGTTGGTTGCCGCACAAGCTGCAATCGAAGTTGAGCAAGCCAAACCTTTTGGCGAGCGTGATTTTGCTCCGATTCGCGAAAAACTCGAAGGCATTGCACTGTCGGCCGAAACTTTGAAAGCTAATGCCGAAGTGCGCAAAGCTGAAGTTCGCACCCAGGTAGAAGGACTTCTTGTAGAGTTGGGCAACCTGGTTACCCAAAACAAAGAAGGTCTGGCAAAAGTTGTAGTAACCGGTCGCAACAGGGCTACTGTTGAAAGTCTCCAAAACGAAATCACCGTTATTGAGTCGGCTGTTACAGAGGTAAACACCCTGGTTGCCAACGGCGATTATCTTACAGCTCTCCAAAATGCCACAGCTGCCCAGGTAAAAGCTACTGAAGTAGCTACCGGCATTGCTGCTCTGGCTCCCAGAAGGTAATCTGCTTTCAGGAAAATTAAAAAAAGGGGCTTTTTGCCCCTTTTTTTTTGGTTAAATGAGGGTATCATTGGTATCCTGAAATCAATCCAGCGCCGGAAGGAGTGATTTGTGAATTTTAGTGCATTTGTGTCTTCGTGGCATAATCATAATTTAGTACTTTTCGGAGTAGGTTCAACTTTTAAAAACTAAGACGTGCCGAAAGTACTAACTGGCGGGGACGCATTGCGTAGGTTGTTTTTACCACCGAAAAATCTGATGCTGAAAAAGAAGTATAATTGGTAGCGTTTAAAATATTCTGTAGATTTATATTAATGTCAATACTTTTGTTTCTGATTGTAAAACGATATTCTAAATCCACAAAATAGCTTACGTTTCCCTCATGACTGAAATGCTCGGTTGTAAGGTTCAATGAATGCCCTGTGACCGGTGTAAACAAGAATCCTGCATAATGCCTCAGCAGGGTAATGTTTCTTATGTGATTTCCACCCAGGAATGTCCAAAAATTTGTCAAGTTGGCATTATACTCTAGGTTTAGCCATGTTGTAACGGGTTGGTCAATCCTGGGGTTTATATTTAAAAACGGATTTGCAGTTTCAAATTGTTGATCGTTTACAAGTACCATGCGCCTGCTATGGTTGAAATTGGCATTCAGTTGAATGTTTGTTCGGGTAGGCCTTATAGATATCGAGTTGTTTGTAAAGATGGAGTGCATAAAACTCCGGTTGGGTATGGCAATTGCCTGAAGCACAGTTGAGCCTCCTGGTTGGATTTGGTTGCTGAACATGAGGTTGTGGCTGCTTGTGGAGAAACTATAGCCGACCATTGCAAAAAGAGAAGCAAACGGGTTTCGATACCTGATGTTTGCCGAAAAGTTGTGGCTCGCAGTTTCCGACAAGGGGGCAGCGTTTCGTTGAAGTCTGCGGGTGTTTAGCAAAATATAACCATAATATACATCATCAATCTCGCCAAACCGGGTATTGTGGCTCAACGATCCCCATATCTCCCACATTGCGCTTGGCCGGTATCCTGCTGAAATTGAAGGGTTAATCATTAATTTGCTGTATCTTTGCCCTTGCTGCAACGAATTATCCTGAATTTGTACCGTTTGCAGGCTCAAAGGAATCCTTGCTGTGATTGTTAACTGGTTTCGTCTGTAGCCCACCTCTGTTTGAAGATATGCTCTGGAATGGCTTCCGTCTAACTGGTTTGCAAAAATCTGCCCTGGTTCTACCCATTGATTGTTTTGCATGGCCAGCAAATGAGTAGCCAGCGATTGCTGATGATAAGAAAATCCGATTCGTGGCCCAATGCTTAGGCCGCGCCATGTGAACGTAAATCCCGCCGAATGGTCGGCATAGAATCGCTGCCTGTCCGATTCCTGGCGCATGTTTTCAATAGGATGTTCCAGACCAAGTGCTTGTTCAAACCGGCCGGGGCTAAATGACAGTTGATGCGGGCTGCGATCATACATAATGAACGACATGAACTCTACAAGATGCTTGCCCATGGGGTGTATCACGCGCAGATCGTTAGTAATGTTATGAAAAGGGCTGTTCAGAGCCTGGATAAGGTTATCCGGCCCTGTTTCGAAAATTCCGCGGCGGCTGCTGCCAAGTGTGCTGAACCGCAACTTGTTTTCAAGAAACTGCTGGGCAACATTGCGGCTTAGGGTAAGTTCTCCCTGCAAATGGCTGCTGAAAAACCGGCTCTCCTGGTGCTCTACAAACGAAATAGTATCGGTTGGTGTAAATAGCGCACTATAGCGCATACCCTGTTGACGCTGGCTGTCGTTAACATAAAAAAGATTGGCTCTGAGTTGCATGTTGTTGTTAAGTCTCATCAGGCCGTTGGTGTTAATGAGGTGAATGTTGTTCAGCAGAAACCTGCGCCCAGGCAAACCACTTGGCGCAAATGTCGGGAGGCTGAGCATGCTCGGATTATCGCGGGGGCGATCCATTCTGTGGCGCAAATCATCAAGGGTAAGCTGGCGTAATTGCCACGATACATCCCTGCCCGAGTTGTTGCTCTGATAAGAAGTGAGTACCTGAAAATCATCAATAAATGTCATGGGCGTAATATTGGCATACCAAAGCAACGGCCTTGGGCCCGTGGACATCCGGCCTGTACCTGTGGTGGTAATTGCTCGCTTTAGCCTAAGGTTAAGTGAAGACTCAAATGAAGGCACCCTGTTTTCAAGTATCCTTATGGGCTGGTGGTTTTCTAAAATTTCAACCGTTGCTACTGAGCGGTGGGGTAGGTTTTGGCTAACCATGACATAGCGGCCACCCATCAGGTCTAAGCCTTCCACATAAAAACGCTGAATCGGCCTTCCCTGGTACAGAATCCGGCCCGAAGCCTCCACTTCTATGCCCGGCATCCTGGTTAAAACATCAGATATGGTGCGATCTTGATCGCTGGCAAAGGCGCTCACAAGGTAACTTATAGTATCGCCCCGCTGTACAATATTGGGTGCCCTTACGGTAAATTCCTGCAACTGTCTTACTTCAGCCACCAGGTCGAAATGTAATGTTTGCGACTTGTTGGGTATGCGCCGGCGCTCACTGCGATAACTTACTGAACTGGTTACTATATCGAGACTGTCGATGGGGAGATTTACCCCCAGACGCCAGGCACCGTCCCTGTCGCTTACTGCAAATCCTGCAATCGACTGGCTACCGGGAATATACACCAGAATGTGGATGTTTGCCACAGGACTTCCTCCGATTCCTGACACTTTACCTTCAAGAATTACCTGCCCCGCCATTGCCAAGGGGAAAATAAGGGTAAAAAAGCCAACGATACAGATAAGCCTCATATATACAATTTTATGATTAATCAATCAAAACCCATACCTTCAATACTTAAGCTCTAAGGGATTGTTGCGGCGGCGAAGGCGTTGGAGCACTTCTTCGCGCTGGGCTGCGCCTCCATGATGAGTTACATTAATCATAAAGGAACTTGCATCTTGCACAAACTTCCAGCGCATGGCTATCACTCTTTCGCGAGTGGTGTTAAAGGCATTTGTTTGATTAGACTCACTTTTATGGATAAACCTGTCGCTTTGGTTTTTCACAAAAGAAGTAAGCGCAAACCGGTAATGGTTTCTGGTATCGTGCAGCAGCACGATTAGGCCTGGCAGCCCGTTGAATTTGTATGGCCCGTCGCTTATGGGAATTTCGGGGGCAAACCATGCCACCCAGTCGCGCCCTGCAAACGAAGTAGCGGCTTTTTGCACCGCATATCCGAAAATTTTCATAGTATCGGGTAGAATTTGCCATTGAAAAATTTGCATAGGTTGGGTGTATCTGTACAAATCTGCAGCAACTCTGTCGAAGATTTCCATTTCGCGCAACCTTTGGTTTTTAAATATTTTATAAAAATTAAATGTACGAGGTGTCGTTGGTGATGCTACAATGCGAAGCCGCTCTTCAAGAGGGTGTCGCGGCAAAATTGAATCGAAAACAAAATGACTATTAAAACTGTAAAATTTGGAATACTCCGACCCAATAAGCAATATCATGGGTTCCTCTCTGATGCTCTGGATATCCGCAGAATCTTGCTGCCAATGCTTGGAATAATGGGCTATGTAATTTAGCCTATCTAGCTGTATATTGGCAAAAGGGTCTGATGAATAAACTCTTAATGCGTAAAACAGAATCAGAAATGGAAGAAAATTTTTTATTTTCATAAGGTTGATTGGGATTTATTTGAGGTGATTAGACCTAGTAAATCTTAAGTAGAACAAAAGGCTTTCGCAAGGGCTGCTAAACGCTGCAGCCCTTGCAAAAATTCGGCTTTACGAACAAAAAACTGAATTATAAAAAACTTTTTGTTCGGCTTGCTCTCTAGCATCCCCACAAACTATCCCGGTCCAGCCAGCCTCGCCTGTGTCGCCAGCTTCTAATCTTTCTTCTGCCGTCAGAAGTAGTCCTCTTGAACACGACATAGAGAGGGTTACACAATTTTCTGCACGGGCATTCGAAAGCCCTAAAACCAACAGCGCAAATAGCGCTAATACTGCCATTTTTTTCATCTTTTTTTTTGATTAAGTTAATATTAAATATGACAACTAAATAAAAAAAAAAATGAATAAACCAAACTTTATATAATCTTTAACACTTATTAACATATTACGCAAACAATGTTGCTGTATATGCTGATTTTGGTAATTCCATTTGACTAAATCTTACTGAATTTCACGGGTTTTATCCTACCTATCCAATTTCTCACCGGCTTATCTGCCCAAGTAGCAAAAGGGCAGCATTTATAGCATTTTACCAATCAAAAACCATGCCTTCAATACCTTAGCTCCAGAGGGTTGTTGCGGCGGCGAAGGCACTGGAGCAATGCTTCGCGCTGGCTGCACCTCCCATAGGAGTTATATTGAGCATTAAGGTGCTTGGCTCTTGAATAAACCTCCAGCGCATGGCTATCACTCTTTCGCGGGTGGTGATTAAGGCATTTATTTGATCAGACTCTGTTTTATGAATAAACCTGTCGCTTTGATTTTCGGCAAAAGAAGTAAGCGCAAATCTATAATGGTTCCGAGTATCATGCAGCAGCACAATTAGACCTGGCAGCCCGTTGAATTTGTAGGGTCCATCGCTTATGGGTATTTCAGGTGCTAACCATTCCACCCAGTCGCGCCCTGCAAACGAAGTAGCAGCTTTTTGCACCGCCTATCCGAAAATTTTCATAGCTTCAGGTAGAATTTACCATTGAAAAATTCACAGAGGTTGGGTGTATCTGTACAAATCTGCAGCAACTCTGTCGAAGATTTCTATTTTGCGCAACCTATGGTTTTAAAATATTCTAAAAAAAAACAAATTCTTGAGGTGTCTTGCGTGAAGCTATCATTTGAGTGCGCTCTTCACGAGGATGTCGCGGAATAATTGAATCAAAAGTTAAATGACTATTAAAACTTTAAAATTTGGAATATTCCGCTCCAATAAGCAACATCATGGGTTCCTCTAAGATGCTCCGGAAATCCACAGTATCTTTCTGCCAATGCTTAGAATATGGGACTATGAAGTTGAGCCTATCAAGCTGTATTCTACCAGAAGTATCTGATGGAAAAGCCCTTAATGTGCAGAACAAAAACAGAAATGGAAGAAAATTTTTTCATTATTATCCAACTTCATTTGGATAATTCTCGGGCAAAAGTCATATTTCTTGGCAAGGACTAAATAGGACTGCTTACCACGGTATATTTATACCATAACTTTGATTTGCCTCAAAGCTAATAAAAATGCTTATTTCAAAAGATTTCAGCCTGATTTTTGTCCATTAAGCCGTGCTATACTCCTTTTTCAGGAGAAATTGCTCAAGTTGGGTTACGGCAATAACTTTTTCAGATCCCTTTCACGGGCTTCCTCAACCCACGATTCGGGTATGATTCTCCAATTGTTTCTTGCTTTGGCGACCACTTCCTTTTTTTCGCGAAAATATTTGATCATTTCACCTCTGAGATCTTTTTCGGAAGTGAAAACAATTCTTTCGCGTAATTTTTCATGGGGTATTCCGGCTCCGGCAGTAAGGTGATCCCCTCCCCCGCTTCCACGGTAAGAATTAATAGCTACCCTGTAAGTTTTTTCAGGGTCGAAGGGTGTTTTATCCTCCATTCCTGTAATGTTTATGCGTTGGCCTACGGGTTTCGAAACATCAACGGTATATTCAATACCAGCTGCAGAATCGAAATTAAAAGAAGGGTTGGCCAGGCGAAATCTATCTTGCGGACCAGCCAGTGGCCGGCCATCGGCATCTTCGCGGAAGAGCAACAAGTGGTCTTCGGGCCCTTCCATCTGGTTGAGCCATAGACTGTATGAAAACTCCAGGTAATTCAGGATTTCCGACCCTGTCAATTCCATCACGTACAGGTAGTTTTCAAACCGGTATAAATTAAAAAAGTCGCGAACCCGCATTATTCCCGATCTGATGGTTTGGTTGAACGACAACGGAGCAGTAAAGGAAATGTCGGCTCCGGTAATTTTAAGTTGCAAATCATGAACGATATCAACAAATGGGGCCGAACCAAAAAAAGCATCGTTCGAAACCAACTCTCCATTTAACCTGCCCGCCGATTCGTTGGAGAAGGCAATTATTTCGCTAACGTCCTTGTCGAATTGCCTGAAAAACTCCGGGCTCGGAGAAATGGTTGTGGCCGGTATAAGTTCAGCCTTGGTGTTTGTCAAAACAAACGATCTGTCGGTGTTTCTGAAAAAAGTGAGCTCCACTACGCCAATCTTTTCAGCAAACGGACCAGGGCCAACCAGCAGTACCTCTTCTCCTTTGATGTTTTGTACAGTTTTCAGCCATTCGCGATGGTCGTGCCCGATGAAAACCACATCAAAACCCGGAACAGTTTGGGCAACATAAAGGGAGGCGTTTTCGAGAAATCGCTGGTTCGGATCGGGATTGGCTATACCAAGACCCGAATGAAACAACCCAACAATGGCATCGGGTCTTTCGGTTTGCTCAATGATCTGCACCCAATGCTTTGCAGCTTCTGCAATTTCCTGAAAACTCATCCCTTCCCAGAGTTTTTCAGGAAGCCAGGTTGGAACAGCCGGCGTAGTTAGCCCCAAAACGGCAATGCGCACCCCCCGGCGTTCAATAATTGTATAGGGCTTAAAGAAGGGTTTTCCGGTTTCATTATTAATCACATTTGCTCCCAGGTAAGGAAAGTCAAATTCTTTGATCAGGCGGTTGTAAACTTCGGGTCCGGCTTCTATATCGTGATTTCCAACTGTGGCAGCATCGTATTGCATTAAATTCAATACCCTGCTAAACAGGTTTTGCCTGCCCTGTTGTACAAAATTTGCATAATATCCGGCGGGAGTACCCTGTATCAGGTCACCATTGTCCAACAAAATCACATTACTGCCGGGTCGCGCCCTGGCAATACTTACCAGAGTATGTACATGAGCCATGGAAGCCTGCATTGGTCTGTCGCTCACAAAATCGTATGGAAAAACCCGTGCATGGATATCGGAAGTAACTATAAGATGAACTTTCACTTCGCTCGATACCGCCAAAGCCGGAAGCAAAAGAATAAACGCTAAAAATAACAATGCCTTGCTTTGAATTCTCATATCCCTTTTGGGTTAATTAATTTATGAAAGGAAAATTTTACTCTGTATTTAAAACTGTTCGTTCATATAAAACAAGAGACATCCTTTTTTGAATGTCTCCTGTCGGGTTTCGGTCAAAATTATTGTCCCAGATAGGCTTTCAGGAGCTTGCTCCTCGAAGTATGCTTCAGGCGCCTTATAGCCTTCTCTTTTATTTGGCGAACCCTTTCGCGTGTAAGGTCAAATTTTGCCCCAATTTCATCAAGGGTTAAACCATGGTTCATTCCAATCCCAAAGTAAAGATTTATTACATCCCTTTCTTTCTCAGTAAGGGTAGCCAGTGAGCGCTGAATCTCTTTAGCCAAGGATTCGTGAATAAGGCTTGAATCTGCATTTGGAGAATCCTGATTTATGTACACATCCAACAAGCTTGCATCCTCCCCCTGAATCAGCGGGGCATCAACTGAAACGTGATGTGTAGAGATACGGAATGATTCCGCTATTTTATCTTCCTGAAGGTCGAGGGCTTCGGCAAGCTCCTCGGTCGAAGGAGGCCTCTCAAATTTCTGTTCAAGTTTTGATGCTTCTTTCTTTATCTTATTGAGCGATCCCACCTGATTCAACGGCAGGCGAACTATCCTCGATTGTTCCGCCAGAGCCTGGAGAATGGATTGCCTGATCCACCAGACAGCATAAGAGATGAACTTGAAACCTCTGGTCTCATCGAAACGCTTGGCAGCCTTAATTAGTCCAAGGTTACCTTCATTGATCAAATCCGGCAGGCTCAATCCCTGATTTTGATATTGCTTAGCAACAGAAACCACAAAACGCAGATTGGCCTTGGTCAATTTTTCAAGAGCAGCCTGATCACCCTGTTTTATTCGTTGTGCCAATTGAACCTCTTCTTCGGCAGTAATAAGGGGTACTTTTCCAATTTCCTGCAGATACTTGTCTAACGAAGCTGTATCGCGGTTGGTAATGGATTTGGATATTTTTAGCTGTCTCATGAATTATTACTTGGTTTTTCGAATAGGACCGGAAATAATCAGGTTCACAATAGTTTACGGAATTACCTGAAAAAAAAGGTGCACAAAGGTACGACAAAAAAATCAGAAAATCAAACAAAATTTAACTTAAACCCATGCCGTAAAATGCCCTTTGGCCGTTGGGGTAAACTCCTTCAATGAGAATACCACCCGATTTTTCAGTCAATATTTGATTTAATTGTTGCGGGGTATTTATCGGCTGCCTGTCAATAGCTGTAATAATAAACCCTGGTCTGATCCCTGCCGACCTGAAAAGCCCCTCTGTACGCGAAACGGAAGCAACACGTACTCCGTTTCGGATATTCAGGCGACTTAATTCTTCCCTGGACACATCCTCAAAAGTAGCACCGATTTGATCAGATCTTTGTTTCCTTTCAGGTGTTACTACAGTGTATTCGCCAAAAACATTCTTAAGTTTTGCACGCACTTCCTGCTGTCGTCCATTGCGAATGTATTTTACGGTTACTTGATCGCCTGGGCGTTTTTTGGCAACGTTTTCAATAAGTTCGGTTGGGTTGGTGATCTTTGCGTCGTTTATGCCAACAATCAGGTCGCCAGGCTTTAATCCGGCCTCCTCGGCCGCGCCGCCCGCAACTATTTGCTCAACATAAGCTCCTCTAAAAACTTCCATTCCCTTCTCCTGAGCTTCGCGACTATTCAGTTCCCTGATAGACACTCCCAGCATTCCCCGTTGTACCTGCCCGAATTCTTTGATATCCTCAATAACTTTGTTTGCAATATTCGAAGGCACTGCAAAGGAATAGCCTGCAAAACCACCGGTTTGTGAAGCTATTGCTGTGTTTATGCCAATAAGTTCTCCACGGGTGTTGATCAGGGCTCCACCACTATTTCCCCTGTTTACAGCAGCATCGGTTTGGATAAATGACTCGATACTGAACTCGCCTCCCAAAATATTGATGTTGCGGTTTTTGGCGCTTACAATTCCGGCAGTAATGGTTGAATTCAGGTTAAAAGGGTTGCCTATTGCCAGCACCCATTCACCCACCCGAACCTGATCGGAATTTCCAAAAGACAGATACTGGAGGTTTTTTTCTTCGATTTTAAGCAGAGCCAAATCTGTAGTGGGGTCTTTTCCAACCACTGTGGCATCATAAACTCTTCTGTCATTAAGCGTTACCTGAATTCTTTCGGCATTCTCAATCACATGGTTATTGGTAATTACATAACCATCGGCGCTAATAATAACCCCGCTGCCCGTGCCCACAATTGGCCGCGGTTGGCCCCCATCTCTTGGCATAGGACCGAAAAAGAAATCGCGGAAATGTTCGGGCATTCCGAAAAAATCGGGGGATTGAGCAGTTCTGCGCGTTTGCTCGGTTTGAATATGTACAACTGCATCTACGGCCATTGCGGCTACTTCTGTAAAATCAGGAAGTGAAGTTGGCAACTGTTCGAATGCGCGAGTCAAACTGGCAGGAGGATTGTCTGAAATGCTCCAGTCATTGTTTAGATTGGCGGAATTCCCTTCTGCATAAAAAATAAAATGATGAATACCCAAGGTAATCAGACTACCTAAAATGGCAGCCAAAACCAATGTCCAGATACTTTTCATGGCAAACTAATTTCTTTTATTCGACAATAATGTGTGATTTAAGAAAATTGATTTTTCAACCCTTGTATTCCATTACGGCAGCTGGTCGAAAAACATTCGAAAATTAAACAAAATATATGCCTTTGCCTCAAATGTTTCTCTTAATTAATCTTAAAAAACACTACATGAACAACGCAAAAAAAGGCGTAAAGTTTGATTATCGGACTTAAAAATTGTTAATTATACGATTTGGGGTTTTTTGGAGTAACCACGTGATACCCTTAAAATTTAATCCTGAATTTTTGCTAATTTTGAACAACTTTTTTAGCCATGAAACCCCGAAAGAAAAAGGAAGAATTCAGTTTCACTTATGTAGCGCTGGGTTTGGTTGTTGGAATTTTTGTTGGCGCAAGCTTACTTTATTGGTTTTCGGCCAGGCAAACCGGAAGGGGTATGGCAAACAACTTATGGGTTTATCTGCAAAATATTGTTTCGGGTTCAGATACAACCAGTTCAATATATGCAGCCTACCAAGAGCAGCAAGAAGTGGAAACTGAAGGGCAATCGATTCTTGATAACAGACCCGGAATAACCAGGCTGGCTCTTTCCGACCTGCCAGCTGAGCATCTCGAAGACACCCTGATAGTCCAAAACCAAAATTTATTAGCCGATAGTCTGGAAAATTTGCAAGGTGGCCCTGGAGGTATAGATCATCAAGCATCATACCGCCCCGGCGAACCATCAGAAAACATAGCAGGTTCTCCTGCCAATCAGATGCAATTTGCGCAGGACAAACTTTTGCAGATCAGAGCATACAATGTTGGAAACTGGAATCGGGGAATTGCTCAGACCGAGGCTCAAAGAAAGTTAGATTCATTGTTGGGCAATTATCATAAAGCCGAAAGTTCAAGGCAAGTGCTTATTGTTGAGTTTTGGGAGTCGCCATTAAAACTAACAGGCTACAAGATGACCCGCAGCAAACTCATTTTGTATGGGCTCGAAAAGTTAACCTCATTTAGCTTGCACACCGATGGCAATTCTTTAATCATAAAATATTCCGAAAGCTTTTTTCCAGTGAATCCGACCAACGTTTTTACTCCACTTAGGGCTATTGAATATCCCGAGATTTTGGAAGAATTCCAACAAAGATGGCCCTGACCTTTTATAAATTTCACGGAGCAGGCAACGATTTCATATTATTTGATAATCGTGCCGGCCTCTTCAGCCTGGCCTGCAACGACACCCAAAATTTCATAAGGCAGATGTGCAACCGGCACTTGGGCATTGGTGCCGATGGGGTCATTCTTTTGGAAGACTCGGTAGATGCTGCCTTTGCTATGAAGTTTTTTAATTCGGATGGTAACCCGGGAAGTTTTTGCGGCAACGGTGGAAGGTGCCTGGTAGCTTTTGCCCATTTACTAAACCTGTTTGAAGGCAAAGCAGTTTTCCAGGCCAGCGATGGATACCATGAAGCCGTAATAAATCATTACAATGGCAATCAATGGGATATCTCCCTGGGAATGAAAGACGTGAATGATTTTGAAGGAGTTGGCAATGAATTCAGCCTCAATACAGGCTCGCCGCACCTGGTACTTTTTTCCGAGTCAGTTTCTGACAAAGATGTGGTTGGCGAGGGCAGTAAAATAAGATATTCGGAAAGATTTGCCCCGGGTGGTATTAATGTCAATTTTGCCGAAATTCTGGCAAACCAACATATTCGCATGCGAACCTACGAACGTGGCGTCGAAAACGAAACTATGGCATGCGGAACAGGGGCAACCGCCGTGGCCGTGGCAGCCTGGAAATCGAGGGTGCGCAATACACAAAACAGTTATCTTATTAGTGCTAACGGAGGTGATCTGAGGGTTACCTTCGAACCTCCAATAGGCAAGTCCGGCGTATTTTCCAATGTCTGGCTCAGTGGACCTGTGCAACTGGTTTTCAAAGGAGATTTATCAATTTGAAATTTTCGATTTACCATTATACCGGAAGGCTTTTAACCATCAATCGAAATGCTCAAAGGGAAAGATATTTTGTTGCGGCAAGTGGAGTTGGGTGATGTTGACAGCCTCTATGTCTGGGAGAACAATCCCGAAAGCTGGTTGATAAGCAATACCCATACACCCTATTCGAAGTTTTATCTTGAGCAGTATGTTATCGGCTCACAAAACAACATTTATACAGACAGGCAGTTGCGCCTTATTATTGAAAACAGAGCCGGAAAAGTATGCGGAGCAGTTGACCTTTTTGAATTTGATCCACATAACAGGCGTGCAGGCATTGGCATTTTGGTCGAGGAAAACAGCCGGCAAATGGGCATTGGCACTCAGGCATTGGCACTCACCATTGAATATGCCCGCAATACGCTAAACCTGCACCAGTTGTACTGCTCCATTGACCACGACAATGAAAAAAGCCTGAAACTTTTTCGAAAAGTTGGCTTTGAAATTACTGGAAACCGAAAGCATTGGACCCTGAAGGCCAATACATGGTCGGATGAATTTTTTCTTCAACTAATTCTGAATCAGTTGTAATGATTGAATTTGTTTGTAAATGATCTCACTTGAATTTTTTAAAATTTTTATCCACTTTAAGCAATTTGATTGCTTATTTGTTGGATTAGAGTAAACCTTTAAAAGAAGCTGGCCGGAAAAAAATTTATGTTTCGCTTTCGGCACGATGACTAAAAAATGTTTTTCAAATGACGAAAAAGAAAAGAAAAAATAAACCCTATATAAAAATTCTGCCTGTAATTGGCGTCTTAATAGCAGGAATGGCAGTAATTGGAGGCTATTTTGGTTATTTACTGGTTTTTAAACCAAATGTAAACATCGAAGAAGAATTCACGCATTTTTATATTCCTACCGGAAGCAATTACCAGCAGGTCAGGGACCTGCTGGAGGCCAATCAGCTTCTGAAAAATCCCCAAACCTTTCATTGGGTTGCCCAAAGAAAGAATTATCCTTCGCTGGTAAGGGCTGGCCGCTACCGGATTCAAAGGGGTATGAGCAACAATGCCTTGGTAAACCTTCTCAGATCAGGGCGGCAGGATCCAGTGAATGTTACCTTTAACAACATAAGGTCGCGCGAACAACTTGCCGGTGTCATAACCCGAAACCTTGAAGCCGATTCGGCATCGGTATTGGAAATTATGAACAACGGTGAAAAGATGCGTACGTATGGCCTGAACAGGGAAACGGCCAAGTTGCTTTTTATTCCAAACACCTATGAGTTTTTCTGGAATACCTCTGCGGAGCAACTTTTCGAACGTATGTACCGCGAATACCGCACTTTTTGGAATGAAGGTCGCAGGCAAAAGGCCGAAGCAATCGGGATGAGCCCTGTTGAAGTGGGCATTCTTGCCAGCATCATACGATTAGAATCCAGCAAACCCGACGAAATGCCACGAATTGCGGGCGTTTACATCAACCGGTTGCGCCGCAACATTCCTTTGCAAGCCGACCCCACGGTGATTTTCGCCATAGGCGATTTTTCTATCAGAAGGGTGCTCTACCGTCATCTTACTTACGACTCTCCATATAACACATATAAGTATCGGGGGCTTCCTCCGGGCCCGATAAGCCTTCCGGAACCCTACGTAATCGATGCTGTGTTGAATTTCGAAACCCATGATTTCTTGTTTTTCAGCGCCCATTACGATTTTTCAGGCTACCATGTTTTTGCCAGGACATACAGGGAGCATAGGGTTAATGCACGCAGATACCAAAATGTATTGAACCAGCGCAATATTATGAGGTAAAGCCATTGAAGAAATTCAAGTTTAAAAATCCACCCTTGTCCGGTGGGTTTTCTTTTTAACTTTGGGGCCAATCTTAGATATAACTCAAATATGCAAATAGCGTTTGGAACCGACGGGTGGAGGGCAATTATTGCGAAGGATTTTACAACCGAGAATGTAGCCAGGGTGGCCATTGGAACTGCACTTTGGGCATTGTCGAAAAACAATAACCCAAGTGTGGTAATCGGGCATGATTGCAGGTTTGGGGGCCCACTTTTTACAGAGGTGGTTGCCAAAGTAATGGCTATGCATAAAATTAAAGTGTATTTGGCCAAAGGCTTTGTTTCAACGCCAATGATTTCTCTTGGCGTACTGCAGCACAGGGCATTCCTGGGGGTGGTCATCACGGCCAGTCACAATCCGCCCGAATACAGCGGATACAAACTTAAAGGCTCCTATGGAGGGCCTCTGCTTGAGGAGGACATTCGCGAGGTGGAAAAATTCATCCCGGAAAACAATCCGTTTAATCTTGATCAATTCGGGCTTGATGATTTGGTCGAAAAAGGCTTGATCGAATACACCGACCTGGAAACAAGCTACTGCAGCTATCTAGAACAAAAATTTGACCTTCAGGCTATCAGGGAATCCAAATGGGAGTTTGCCTTCGATGCCATGTACGGCTCAGGCCAGAAGGTGATGAGGCGATTGTTTCCTGACATAACCCTGCTACATTGCGAGCACCAGCCATTGTTCGATGGAATTTCCCCCGAACCGCTCCTTCGCAATCTTCAGGAATTTTCGGAAGTAATACGCCTTTCGGGCGAAATTGATTGCGGATTGGCTGTTGACGGCGATGCCGACCGTACAGCGCTTTTCGACAACGAAGGAAATTACATCGATTCGCACCATGTCATCCTCCTGCTCATCTACTACCTGAAACATTATAAAAATCTTGACGGGAAGGTGGCTACAGGATTTTCGTCGTCGGTGAAAATTGATCGGCTTTGCGAACATTTCGGGCTGCCGCTCGAAATTGTTAAGATTGGATTTAAGCACATTGCAGGCCTTATGCTAAAGGAAAATATTCTTGTGGGGGGAGAAGAATCTGGTGGCATCACCGTTACAGGCCATATACCCGAGCGCGATGGAATTTTCAACGGCCTGGTGATTTGGGAAGCCATGGTGAAAACCGGAAAAAGCCTGCGTCAGCTTATTGAAGAGGTTTATGCAATTACGGGAAGTTTCGCTTTTGAGCGTTCTGACCTTAAACTCACTCAGAACGAAAAAGATCGCATCGTAGCCAACTGTGAAAATAAGGCATACCAATCTTTCGGGCCTTACAAGGTTGTTAAAGAAGAGAATCTCGATGGCTTCAAATACTATTTCAGCAGCAACCAATGGTTTATGATCAGACCATCGGGAACCGAGCCTGTATTAAGGACTTACGCCGAAGGGGTTAACCGCGAGGAAGCCTTTGCAATCCTTCAGGCAGGGTATGAAACCATCATGCAAAATTCTTAACATTGCATTATTCAAAAAAGTTTTTAATCTGGATAGGTTTAGTTTTTTTTTGTCATGCGCATGCATCCAGCCTGGGCAATCCTTTCGAAAATGAAGGCTTAAGGCAAGATTCCAACCAACTCAAAAGCCGGCTCTGGTTGGTATCCGGTGCTCATTTATCGGCATTTACAGGTGCAGTGATTGTGTTGAACCAGGCATGGTACAAAAACTATCCCCGCTCCGGGTTTCATCTCCACGACGACTTACCGGATTGGTTTCAACAAGATAAGTTAGGCCACCTTGCCGCGGGTTATTATTTAAGTCGCATAAGTTCCGAAACTTTTCGGTGGGCAGGCATGGACAACAACCGGAGCGCCCTTTATGGTTCATTGGCCGCATCGGTGTTCCTCACTTCAATTGAAATTTTGGATGGGTTCTCCGAGCAATGGGGAGCCTCATTTCCTGATTTTGTTGCAAATAACATGGGCTCGGCCATGTTTGCCGGGCAGCAATTCCTATGGGACGAACAACGCATCACCATAAAATATTCCTATTCCGGAAGTGGGCTTGCCAAATACCGGCCTGGGCTTCTTGGCAGCAGCCTCCCGGAGAAAATGCTTAAAGATTATAATGCGCAAACCTATTGGCTATCGGTAAACCTGTCGTCTTTTTTTCCAGAAAGCAACCTGTTGCCGCCATGGTTAAATATTGCTGTCGGTCATGGTGCCACCGGAATGCTGGGGAGCAGGGCCAATCCAAACACACATAACGATCTTCCATTACCACAATTTATCCGTTACCGTGAATGGTATCTGGCTCCCGACATCGACCTCACCCGGATTCCCGTAAATAATGCCTGGCTCAAAAAATTGTTTCATACGCTAAATTTGTTCAAATTCCCAACCCCGGCTATTGAATTCAACTCAGTGTCAGGATTGAAATTTCATTGGATTTTCTTTTAGAAGAGCTCAGGGAGAAGGCTATTTGATATAACAAATCTGAAGATTGCCTCGCAAAAATAAATTTGCGAATAGTTTTGTTGGCGCTGTTGACAAAAAGCCATAATTTTAGGAAAATTTTTCAACCATTGATGCGGTTTCCCTGAGGATGATTCCAAAGGAAAATTTGCCTGTGCAAGGAACAGTTTGTTTAATGTAAAATTCTTATCCTGATGAAACAGACCCTGTTTTTAGTTTTCCTCATGTTCCTGGTGACCCTGCAATCATTGGGTTCAAGCACCACAAGATTCAAAGCGGTAACCTCCCCCGAGAGCTTTTTTGGTTTTCAACCTGGATCTGATCGCAAAATGTTCAGCTATGCCTCTCTGATGGGTTACCTTAAAAGGCTCGAAAGAGAATCGGACCGTATTCGGGTTGACGAAATAGGGCAATCAGAATTAGGGCGGCCAATGTATCTGGTTTTTGTTTCCTCGCCCGAAAATATCAAGCGGCTCGATGAGTTGAAAGAGATCAACCGCCGTTTGGCTCTTGACCCAAACATACCCGACCAGGAGCGCATGCAACTTATTGAAAAAGGCAGAGCTTTTGTGTTGGTAACCTTGTCGATGCACTCCAATGAAGTTGGCCCATCGCAGGCCGCACCATTAATGGCATATAACCTGATAGCAGGAGTTGAGCCGGATATGCCAGAGCATCTCGAGAATGTGGTTTTTATGATGGTGCCCAGTCATAATCCGGATGGACACGACATGATGGTGGAGCACTACAACAAATATTTGGGTACCCCATTCGAAGGCAGCACCTTGCCGGGAGTTTATCACAGGTACGTAGGCCACAATATAAACCGCGATTTTATTACCCTCGCCATGAGGGAAAACCAGGTTGTTTCCGAAATTTACAGTAAGACCTGGCATCCGCATGTAGTAGTGGAAAAACACCAGATGGGAATGAGCGGAGTGAGGTATTTTGTACCACCCTATCACGACCCCATTGCACAAAATATTGACCCAACCCTTTGGAACTGGAGTTGGGTACTTGGCTCGGCCATGTCGAGAGATATGACTGCCAAAGGTCTTCAGGGTGTTAGTCAACATTATCTGTTCGATAATTATTGGCCCGGCCATACAACCACAAGCCTCTGGAAAAACTCGATAAGCCTGCTTACGGAAGCAGCAAGCGCTCATCTGGCCACACCGGTATATGTGGAGCTTGGCGAATTAGGAGTATCAGGAAAAGGGCTTTCTGAATATAAAAAGAGTACCAATATGCCTGATCCGTGGCTTGGCGGGCGATGGGGCCTGCCGGAAATCGTAAAATATGAAGTGGAGTCCGTTTATCCGTTGATCCGGACAGCTTCAAGGCAGAAAAATGATATTCTCCTCAGCCGCAACGATCTGGTTCGAAGAGAAGTAAACCGGGGAAAAACTGTTGCCCCGTTCTTTTATGTTCTCCCGTCGAACCAGCACGACAAAAGCGAACTATACAAATTACTTCGGCTAATGTATCAGCATGGAGTAAGCGTTTATAAACTTCAGCAGGATGCAGTCGTTGGCAGGCAGGCATTTAACAAGGGCGATTATGTAATTCCCATGGGGCAGCCTTTCCGCCCATTTATAAAAGAGGTAATGGAAGTGCAGCAATATCCGGTAAGGCACTACACTCCGGGGGGTGAGATGATTGAACCTTACGATATTACTTCGTGGTCATTGCCATTGCACAGGGGGGTAACTGCAGTAGAAATAAACCATAATCAGCCTGGATTTATTGAAAAGTTGATGCCGCTGAGTCCTGAAGCAATGAGAATGGAACCCGAAGCAGCCGCGGGTGAATTTCTGGTTTTCAATGGCAACTTCAACGAGAGCTTCCTTGCAGCTTTTCATTCTTTGGCAAGGGGGATCGAAGTTTTCAGAAATGTGAATCCGGTCGAGATAGGAAATTTAACAATTCCTGCAGGAAGTTTTCTTATCAGACCAACCATAAGGCACCTCCAAGCCATTGAACAACTCCTTCAGGGCATGGTAACTACCCCCCACAAATTTAGGTCCAGGCCTTTAGGATTTACTCAGATTCGGTTGCCTCGAATCGCCCTGGTTGAAACCTGGTTGCACGACATGGATGCCGGATGGGCACGCTTCCTGTTCGACTCCTATGGAATTCCATTTACGGTTTTAAGGCCATCAGAGATTAAAGACATAGACCTGAGCCAGCGATTTGATGTGGTAATTTTTGCCGACGCGCGCGAAGATCAATTAATGTATGGCCAAACCCGTAGAGCAGAGGAACGTTTTATACCGTTTTATCCGGAAGGATATGCTGTAGGAATGGGTAGAGAAGGCTGGCAAAACGTTCTTGAGTTTATCATCAATGGCGGTAATGTGTTGTCGTGGGGAAGGTCAGTTGACCTGTTTACCGGAATTATGGAACCCCGCCAACCACGCCAGCAATTCAGATTCCCTGTAAACAACGTTTCAAGGCAGCTTACAGGCAATGACTTGAATGTTCCGGGATCGCTCCTTGCAGTGAACCTTATTCCAAACCACCCATTAACACTGGGAATGCCACAAAGTATAGGTGTTTTTCACCGGGAAAACCCGATACTCGAAACAAATATTCCTTCATTTGGCATGAACCGACGGGTGATTGCAAGTTTTCCTGAAGAAAATATCCTGTTGAGCGGTTTTGCAAGCAACGAAAAACTTCTTGCCAGATCGCCGGCAATGGTATGGATGCAGAAAGGAAAAGGCCAGGTGGTACTGTACTCGTTTGCACCCAATTTCAGGGGCAGCACACAAGTTACCCACAAGCTGATCTTCAATGCCTTGCTTTTAGGAACCCAATAAATTCATTTTACTGAACTACAAATCAGGCGATTAACTGGCAATACCCTGAAATCTGTAGTTAGAGTTTTTCAACCTCCATGATGGGTTGCCCTTTGGTAACCTTCTGGCTGTTTTCAACCAGGATGCGCAAAATACGGCATTTAAAGGGTATTTTGATTTCGTTGAAAAGTTTCATGGCCTCAAGGATACAAATGGTGTCGCCTGCTTCCACTACCTTGCCGACTTCAACAAATGGCGGATCGCTTTCTTTTGGCGCCCGGTAAAAGGTTCCTGCCATGACCGCTTTTACGGGTTCGCCGGAAGTCGTTGCCGGAGTTTCTGCCGGCATTTTTTCCGTTGTGGGTGCTGACGCCTGCTCAACTGCAACACCTGCTGTAGCAACCGGTTGTCTTACAGGCCGGGTTTTGGCAGAACCATTGCCGTCGCCCGAAACCAAGGAAAGATTAAAATCGCCTTTACTAATTACCAGTTCGTTGAGTTGCAGCATGGAGGCCTTTTCCAATATGGTTTGTATGCCGGCATAATCTTCAGGATGAAGTAGTTTGTCCATAGCCGAGGGTGCATTTGCTACCGCGGCAGGCTCGGTTGCAGGTTTCCGGAACATTTCCTCGATTTCCTGGTCGGCTGGGGTCATAGGCCTCTTGTTCTCGGGCAAAGCCCTCCATTTAAAATAATCCATGGCCACTTCGGGAAAGAGGCAATAAGAAATAATATCCTCTTCATCGTGTAGCAGTTCAGGCTGCGAAATACTTTTGGCAACCGTGGGAAGGATGGGCGCCAGATCATCGGCCGGGCGGTGTGTGATTGGTTTTTCGTCGCCCAGAATCTTTTTCACAAACTCACCGTCGATGGGCACCGGAGGCCTGCCATACATGCCTTTCACATAGCTGCGAACTTCCTGGGGAACGATTTTATAACGTTCACCTGCCAGAATATTCATCACGGCCTGCGTTCCTACAATCTGACTTGTGGGAGTTACCAGGGGCGGATAACCGAGGTCTTTGCGAACCTTAACCACCTCTTCTAATACTTCAGGAAGTTTATCTAATGCATCCTGCTGTTCTAATTGAGAGCGGAAATTGGAGATCATACCACCCGGAATCTGGTGATCTAATATCTCGGTATCGACCAATGGCTCATATCCTTTGCCTTTAACGCGTTTCGGGGTAAGCTCCTGGAAATAGCGGTTCACTTTTCTGATGGCCTCAATGTCGAGCCCGGTATCGTAACCCAAACCGCTGAAAATGGCGTAAAGTGTCTCTGTGGCCGGTTGGGATGAATAACCCGAAAGTGCGGCCACCGCACCGTCGATGGCTCCTGCTCCGGCCTTTACCCCGGCAAGGTAAGCGGTTTCGGACATGCCGCTGGTAGCATGGCAATGCAATTGAATTGGGATATCAAACTCCTGTTTCAGCGCGCCAACCAGTTCGGCAGCTTTAGCTGGTGAAAGGATGCCGGCCATATCTTTGATGCAGAGCGAGTCAATACCAACTTGTACCTGCTCCCTGGCGTATTCGACATATTTCTGGAAGGTATGCACCGGGCTGATGGTATATGACAGGGTTCCCTGCACATGCCCGCCGTGTTTTTTTACCGATTTAAAAGCTGCTTCGAGATTGCGCGTATCATTAAGGGCATCGAAAATCCTGAAAATATCCACCCCGTTGATCAATGCCGTTTCGATAAATCGGTCGAGAAGGTCATCGGGGTAATTTTTATATCCTACTACATTTTGCCCTCTGAGCAGCATCTGAAGCGGGGTTTTCGGGGCTTTTTGCTTTATCAGCCGGAGCCGTTCCCATGGATTTTCGCGAAGAAACCTCAGACACACATCAAAGGTAGCTCCTCCCCAAACTTCGAGGGAGTAATACCCTGCCTGGTCAATCACATCAATAATTCCTAACATATCGGCAGTGCGCATCCTGGTTGCCCATAGCGACTGATGACCATCGCGCAAAGTAGTATCTGTTACCCGTAATTTTTCTTTTCTTTCCATTTGATGTGTAATTGATAGATTTCGGCTCGTGAAGATTTATGAGATATTTACACCCTTTGACCTGATTAACAACTAAAAAGCTTTTTTGTTGATTTATATTTCTACTCCACTCCAAATTTACCCATTGCCGAATATTTCAAAAATCGTTGATTCAAAAGGTCGTCAACAGTGAATTTTGAAAGCTCATCGAGATTTTGTAATATGGCTTTGCGTACTTCGTCGGCAATTTTGTCATAGTCGGTATGCGCGCCTTCGCCGGGTTCCTGAATAATCTGGTCAATAACTCCAAGGTTGAGCAGTGCATCGGCAGTAAGGTTAAGTGCATCGGCGGCATCAGGAGCAAAACTGGCGTCGCGCCACAGGATGGAAGCGCAACCCTCGGGCGATATTACCGAATAAATGGCGCGCGAGAGCATCAGTATCCTGTCGCCAACGCCAACTCCCAAGGCACCTCCACTTCCGCCTTCGCCAATCACCACCGCAAGGATGGGCACCTGTATGGTAGCCATTTCGGTAATATTGCGGGCTATGGATTCGGCTTGTCCCCTTTCTTCGGCCTCCAGACCGGGAAAAGCTCCAGGGGTATCAATGATGGTAACCACAGGCAGGTTGAACCGCTGAGCAAGTTTCATCAGTCGCAACGCCTTACGGTAGCCTTCGGGCTTGGCCATGGCAAAATTCCGTTCGATTTGGTCATCCGTGTTTTTCCCCTTGTTTTGCCCAATCAGCATGAACTTACGACCATCAATCCGAGCAAAACCTCCGATAAGCGCCCGGTCGTCGCCAAAATAACGGTCGCCATGCAACTCGACAAAATCCATAAAAATCCGCTCCAGGTAATCCTGAAAAACAGGTCTTGAAGGATGACGACTTATTTTAACCACTTCCCAGGGTGAAAGCCCCAAGGTATTATTGCTTACCACTTTCTTTTTTTCTGACATTAGCTGACCGCTATTACAATGATTCTTGAAATATTACCTGTTATAATACGCCAATACCCGAGAAAGAAAATCTCTCAGGTCTTTGCGGTTTACAATGCTATCGACAAAACCGTGCTCAACCAGAAATTCCGCTGTTTGGAAATCTTTGGGAAGCTTTTCGCCAATGGTTTGTTCGATTACCCTGCGGCCTGCAAATCCGATCACGGCTCCGGGTTCGGCAATGTTTATATCGCCCATCATGGCATAACTGGCCGTTACTCCTCCCGTGGTCGGATTGGCCAAAATGCTGATAACAGGGATATTTTTCTGATTGAGCCGTGCAATACCGGCGCAGGTTTTTGCCATTTGCATGAGCGAAAGGACGCCCTCCTGCATTCGGGCCCCGCCTGAGGCCGAAAGGATGATGTACGGCAGGTTGTTGTCATAGGCATAATTGGAGGCCTGAAGAATTTTCTCGCCTGTGCCAGACCCCAGACTGCCACCCAGAAACCGAAAATCCATGATGGCCGCTGCAACCCTAATGCCGTGTATGGCGCCATATCCGGTAACTACCGCTTCGTTTAAGCCCGTTTTGCTGCGGTTTTCGGCAATCTTGTCGGTGTAGGAACCTTTCAGATCGTTGAAGTTGAGCGAATTTACGGGATAAATGCCGGCAAACATTTCCTGAAAGCTTCCCTTATCAAAGATCATTTCAATCCTTTGCCAGGAGGTAAGGCTGTCGTGATAATTGCATTCAGGGCAAACATGGTGGTTGTCCTTCCACTCCCTGAGCCAAATATACGATTTACAGCCTTTACACCGAATCCATAAGGCCTTTTTGCGATCCTTGCGTTCATCTATTGGCTTTGAGTACCACGACATACTTTTTAGTTGTTTTATTTTTTTTGATACAAAGACCTATTTTTCAATCATATAGCTGCACCATTTCCGTATGCTTGCCGAAAAAAGCAGGTTCTAAAGATAACAGTGATTTTCTTATAAACAAAAAATTGCAGGTGTTGAATCAAAGTTGAGCGTAAGTGCCCGCGTTTCTTTATTCGCTCCTCTGAGATTTGACTGGCTTGAGCCTGATCCAACCATTAAACCAGGAAAGCGCTATGAAAAACAACATGATAGCCAGGGCTGCAAGCATGCTGTACCAAAGGCCAAACTGCATGAGTAAAAATGGAGCTGTGGCAGTAATTAGCCCTCCGCCCATAAAAGGTTCATAAACCATTTGCTTGAACCCAAATGCCTGAGCTGTTCCGGTACGATAATTTGAATCAACGAGTCGCAGCAGGAGCAAACCCATGGCGGTAACTCCGCTTTGCATACCATATTCGGTTACGCCCCTTTCGAGCCAGTTCTGGGGAAACATTCGTGGCGCAAGATAAATCAGGCTAATAAAGACCCAAATAATACCTGCTGCCATGAGAATCAGGAATGGCCATAAATTTTCAAGAAACAGGTCGAGGCGCAGCGAGGCAATGGCAGCCACTACCAGAACATCGAGCGAAAAGCCCAGGATGCGTTCAAAAGTACTTCTGTCGAAATATTGCGAAACTTTTAGTGGTTTGGAAAAAATCTGCACCAGCATGCCACCTACCATGGCGAGTGGAAACAAAGGAAAGCCATCCAACACCGGATGAATTTCCTTTACCCCGGCCAGCATTACCCAACCGATTAAAATTGCAATGGCGACAATTGCAAAATGAAAAGCAAATGGTTCGATAGATTCAGAAGCTACAGTGGCTTTTGATGATGAAAACCTTTGGTCCTCGGGTATAAGCCCAACTTTCTTAAATTCCGGAATTCCTTTGGTTTTATTCAGATTAACACAATATCCTTTTCGAATGGCAATGTTTATGTAGAAAACACCTCCTACAACCGCCGTAATGATGCCAACTGTGGCCGACATCTGTGCCAAAGCTGAGCCGGCCGGCCATCCCAACTCAGTAAAAACTTGTTGCATACCGGCGGCAGTGCCGTGCCCGCCAGAGAAACCAATCTCGAGTATGGTAGCAAAAATGGGAGGAACATCGAATAAGGGTATGAGAATTAGAGCCGTTACAAGAATCGCAACAAAATACTGCCCAAACCCGACCACAAACCCAAAGCAAATCTGGCTCCCACCCTGCTGCCAGATTGTTTTCACTCCGGGAATCATCACTCCCAGAAACAGGCAGGCAAAAACTACATTGATCAGAAGGCCAGGAATCTGTCGCCAGGTATCGACATAAAAAACCGGAAGCAGGTTCAGCAAAAATGGACCGAGAGCAAGAGCTAAAAAACCCCCAATAACCGAAGCAGGCAGGAAAATGTTCTGAAATAGCCTGATTTTAACCCGTAATATCTTTCCGATTAAAAGAAACAGAAAGAGAAAACACAAGGCAAAGAACACCCCCGACAAACCTTCCATAAGAATATGTTTAGAAAGGCAAAGTAAAGGTTTTTTTAACAACCTGCCTTATAACAAAAAACGCAACCAGCGATTTTCAACTGATTGCGTTTTTGCTTTGTCGGGGTGAGAAGACTCGAACTTCCGACCCCTTGCACCCCATGCAAGTGCGCTAGCCAACTGCGCCACACCCCGATTTTTGCTTTGCAAAAGTAATACTTAAAATTATTCTGCAAAGCGCACTAAAGGAAAATAAATGTAATGAGCAAACATTCAGGCGGGCTTAAAGTAGTCTCCCTTGTTGGGCAAACAGGTAGGAAAATTAATAACCTTATGAGCTAAATGGAATGATGTGTACAATGATGGAGCTACTGTCATTAGGTTTTGTACCACCGTTGATTACGCCAATAGAAGAGTTGCGATTTCATCATTTCTACTTACTTTAAGAACTAAAAGTCTGTCTATTTCGAAAAAGTTATCAACAGCTTCGTTCGCTGATGTTCAGTTGGTTAGACGTTTATCATATCTGAAAATCAAATAAAAACACCCAAAAGTCCTCTAAATTTTATTTTCATTTTTGAGTTTTTCGTATTGTATAATGAGGAACTGTTTTGACGTCAGATAAATCGGAACCGGCCTTTCGATTTCTTTTCAAAGCAGGTTCAAAGTGTTTTTTATATGAATCATTAAAAGGTCAATCGTAACCGGAGCATTTTTGCAAATCAAAAAATTAAGGAAATGGAAAATATCAAACAGATTTTTTGCGCCGACAATGATTTTTGCGCTTTAGTAGCAAAACAAAACAAGCAAAACAAATGGGAGTTTTGGGGGTATTCGGGAAAAGATGAGGCGGGAAAGCCAAAGTATGGACTTCGCTTGCTTTCTGACAAATTTAACAAACCTGATTTCGATGCTGTTGAGGCAATAGATACTACAATAGGTCGCACATCCATTAAAGTTCTTCAATCTGAGAAGTGGCGTGAGATAGTGTTTATTCAAACATCGAAGGTGGTGTGCAATGATTATCAGCAATGTTGGGAATGGGCTATCGTGGAGCCTATGCGTTTGGTTTATGTGCAAGCAGACGAAGACGAAAGTTTAGAATCTTTGTTGAAGCGGGGGGCGGGAATTAAAACCATCTTGATTGATTTGGCACTTACCACGACTTTTAGCATCTCTGAAAATAGCAGCAAAAATGTATTCTTGCTGATGGAGTATTTTTTGCAAAATAGCATTGATGTTAATCAAATTGATGAATGGGGCGATACTGCATTGCATTATGCATGTCGCGGAGGAAACACTAACATCGTTAAGCTCTTGCTGGAAAACGGGGCAGATGTAAATGTGAAAAATTTAAAGCAGCATACGGCTTGGTTTTATGCAAGCAAAAGAGAAAATGCCGACATTATTCAATTGCTGTCAGCCTATTGCGCAGATATCAATGAAAAACCCAATTTGGGCATAAAGGCTTTGCAAGACGCCTGTATAGTCAGTGATGTTGAAATGGTGAAGTTGCTGCTGGAACAAGGAGTAGATGCAAGCCAACTGAAATATTCGATTAAAGACATTGATTGGGAGGATTGGAAATACCAAATTCAGATATTGAAACTGTTAGCGAATCAAAATGTTGATGTGGATGCTGCGGACGAATTGGGGATGACAAACTTAATGTATATTTCCAGCGTAAAATGGTATGATTTTGAGAAAGCGTGGGGGAGTTTTGAAGAATTTGTAAATGAACAACAAGAAATCATGCAACTGCTTTTGAGCGAGGGTACCGATATAAATGCCAAATGCCATTACGGAAAAACCGCATTGCACTACGCCGTTGATTATACCCAATACAATGGCGATATTCAAAAAAAACACCCATATTTGCTTGCGAAGTTGCTGATAGAAAAAGGGGCGGACATCAACGCAACTGATAACCATGGCACAACGGCTTTGATGTTGGCAATTGTACTCGAAATACATTTATGAACTATTTCAAGAAAAAAGAGGAACAGGGACATTCCACTACAAAATTCAGGGAGTTGATTGCGAACAGCCGTCATTGGTTGCCATTACCGGAGTAGGAATCAATATTCGGGATATTGGAATTACCCTGCTATTTTTCAGCATTAATGGCACAGTGCTGTTCAAATCATATACCACAAAGGCTGGAGGAAGAATTAGCGGTTTATTTTCAAAAATGAATAGTGTGAAATAGACCAATCCGCAATGGAGAAATTTAAGAGAGACAGGTACAATATGATTAACCAATTAAATTTAAGACTATTATGAAAAACGCAGAAAAAATTCAAGCATTAGATGTTCTTTTAAAAAAAATTAATCCAACCATCATTTACGATGAAGGCTGGATGATTAGATTGTTAGTATTGTACTCTGTTGAGCAAAAAATTACAGTTGGGGGAATTGATTTTGGGCAAATTAGAGAATGGACTTCTGAAGCACAAATTTCATCCCCCTTCAGTGGACCCGAATTGAAAGCAAAAGGACTAGATGAAAGAGGCACGCATACAGATATTATGCTTGGCGATTTTGAAATCGATTTTGATAAAAACACAGGAATTACTATTCAGGATGATGCTAAAATTGCAGGAATTATTGAAGCAAAAATGAATAGCAACTTAAGTCAAGGAGTTAAAAACGCTGAAAATTATAATCAAATAAGTAGAAGCGTTAGTTGTTTGGCATATAATGCCCCTGCAAATTGTAAAATTTTTGTTTTAGTTGTCGCTCCTCAAAGCAAAATAGATAATACGAAAAACAATATCGCAGAACAAGTAGATAAAGAAACCGTAGAAAAGCAAATAGCTAATAGGTTAAAAGCGACAAACAATGGCAAAATTGATGACATTGTTAAGTTCAATAAAAATGTCAAAAACTGCGATATTTTGATTATCTCCTTTGAAGAATGGATTGAAGAAATAAAAGATGAAAATATTAAAAAAGCGCTGAATGCTTTTTACGATAAATGCAAAAAATATAACAAGGTTATATGAAATACCTAAACTACCAACGCAATCATGCTATTGTTCCCGGAAGTGAGAAGGCACTATACGATTTTCTTGATGCAACGCTTGAACGCAATGGCAAATCCGATAAGCACAAATGGCGGCATGCTTTGAGTTCCAATAGCGAAGACGCGCTAACTTGGTCGTGTTTCGATGTGTTGCGCAATCAGCCGAAAGATAAGATTACAGTAGCTCTCGATGAGATTTTTGAAGATGCCTTTGGCGACTTCAAAGAAAAAGGCAAGCCTGTAGCAAATGTATTTTCATTTGCCAATGAGCAAAATACGGAAATTCATATTGGCAAAAACTATAATGCCGTTTCGATAAACGAAGATACAGAAGTAGATGCAAGCATTGAAACCGACAATAAGCTGATTTTCATTGAAGCGAAACTTTACAGCAAAATTTCTTTACCCGACGGCACAACACCTTACGACCAAATAATTCGCAAGTTGCGGGTAGGTCTCGATGTGGCAAACACCACGAATCGTGAGTTTTACTTTATATTTCTGGATATTGCCCCAATCGGTTATTTGCTCAAATTCGGCGAAAAGGCAATCAGTGCCGAGCGTTTCAGTAATTACAAATCCGACTGTCAATTACTCGAATATAATTTAAAGGATATTCCGCGTTTGAATATCCAAAAAGTCCAAGCAAATATGGGTTGGCTTACATGGGCTTGCTTATTCAAGACGATTTTAAGAACAACCGTTTAGCAAAAAAATTAGATTCAAAATCACTGACCCACAACATTGTTTTGGAAATAGGCGGAATGACGTGCTTCGATTGGATGAAATAGCAATGTTCAACTACTATTCTCCGAATGAAGGTCAGCGCTAAAAATTCCGCCCATCGCCAATATGTGAACCGATATGGGAATAATAGCTTTTTCTGGAGAATTATCAGGGTTTCCACACCAGGTCGGCTATGCCCAGGTCGTGCCCAAGTTTGCGCGCCAAAACAAAGAAGTAGTCTGAAAGCCTGTTTAAATATCTTATTAAAATTTCATCAACAGGACTTTCCTGTGCAAGTTGTACCAGGATTCGTTCGGCCCGCCTGCAAACGGTACGACACACATGCGCCAGGGAAACAGCCTGATGGCCGCCAGGCAGTATAAAGTTTGACAACGGGGGCAAGGATTCGTTCATGGTATCTATCTCGGATTCGAGCATAAAAATGTCGTTCTCCGATAATGCAGGAAGTTGCACCTGCTCACTTCCTTCGTCGGCAGCTACCAGCGACTCCGCAATAAAAAGATGGTTCTGTATTTTTAAAAGAATGTGTTGGTAATGTGGCGCCATTTCCTGATCACGCAAAAGCCCGACAAAAGAATTCAGCTCATCAATGGTTCCATAGCATTCGATTCTCAAATGACATTTAAGTACCGGCTTTCCACCAAGGAGGGTGGTTTTCCCTTTGTCACCGGCTTTGGTATATATTTTCCAGTTTTTCATAAAGCCTTATGAAGCGAGAAATCATCAACTAAAGAAACTCCCTGCCATTTCTACTTTGGCTATGCTGGGGTTAAGCAGGTCGCTTTCGATCAGTCCATCGCGAAGGCGTATAATGCGATGAGCGTGCTTTGCAATTTCCTCTTCGTGGGTAACCAGGATAATGGTGTTGCCTGCTTCATGTATTTGTTGCAGCAATCCAATGATTTCAAGTGATATTTTCGAGTCGAGGTTGCCCGTAGGTTCATCGGCCAGGATTATACTCGGGTTGTTTACCAGAGCCCTGGCAATGGCAACTCTTTGCCGCTGGCCGCCGGAAAGCTCGTTGGGTTTATGGTGTGTCCGGTCCGATAACCCAACCTGATCAAGCACCTGGAGGGCTTTTTCACGACGGGCAACCTTGTTGATCCCTGCGTAAATCAGTGGAAGGGCAACATTATCAAGGGCAGTGCTGCGCGGAAGAAGGTTAAAGGTTTGAAAAACAAATCCAATCTCTCGGTTCCGAATCTCTGCAAGGTCATTGTCGTGCAGCTTGCTCACATCTTTGCCGTTTAGTGTATAGCTCCCGCCTGTAGGGGTGTCGAGGCAGCCAAGCAGATTCATCAGGGTCGATTTGCCGGAGCCCGAAGGCCCCATCAGGGCAACGTACTCATTGCGGTAAATGGTAGTGGAAATACCGCGCAAGGCTTTTACGACTTCAGTACCCACCCTGTAAAACTTGGTGATTTCTTCGAGCCTGATCAATTCCTGGTTCGTCATCGGGTCAAATGTAAGTTGAGCATCAAAATTAGAAAAAATAAAAACCAATGGGCACAATTTGCTTCGACAGGGCAGGGTTGAAAAACAATATTCCGGTTTTATACAAGTCAACCGCTAAAGTTACTTTGGGATGGGCTGCCATATCGCACCAGGCCTCTTTCATTCCTTTCGACCACCTGATATCGTCAACTATCAGAACACTACCCGGATGCAGATGGCCAAGAATTGTATTGAAATTTTGCATAACAGCCTTATATGAATGGTCGCCATCGAGGTATGCCATATCAACCTGCCCGAGTTGTTCCAAAGCTTTGGGAAGGGTATGGTCGAATTGACCTACATAAAGGTCTATATTGGAAGCTCCGCATTCTTCAAAAAGCATTTCGGCTCTTGCAGCAGTTTGGGGGCAACCTTCCAAAGTAATTATTTTCGAATCAGGCACTGCCTGAGACAGATAAGATGTAGTAATGCCTAAGGAGGTGCCTAATTCAAGAATGGTTTTTGGAGAGAAATATTTTGAAAGCCGCCACATCAAACGGCACATATTGCGATTTTGCAATGAGTTTCGGGCAATGCTGCTAATTTTTCGCCGATACTTGATTGACTCAATACCTGAACTTTTGGTAAACCTTTTAGTTCCTTGCCCAAAATCCAAAACATAGATTTCGGTATGGTCATTATGCAATTCTTTACGCTTTTGCTCAAGCAACCTAAAATCGGCACTTGATTCCCTGCTAAAAATACATTTATCTGCCAGATTGTAAAGAAACGGAGAATGGATACCGTAAGGCCTGCGAAAGACAAACTGAAGAAACACCGATTGATTGAAAAACATGCTGATTGCCTTAGCCAAAATGCAAAACTATTGAAATGCTCCAAATCTTACTTCTTTAAACATTAATTTTTTTGGTTCTACCGCTAATGATGTGAAAGGTCGTCACAAAAACCTTATTACCTTAGTAACCATGGTCATACACAAACATAAAACCTTATTACCTTATTTCCCATTTTAGTGTTTTCTGATAGTGCTTTATAAACTCATCATATTCCTGGACGAATGTTTTTTTGCGATGATGTTCCGGTTGATTCAAAATATATTTGCACACTTTATCTACATCTGCTTTTAAAACGGAAAATGCCGATGCCGATTCTTGCCACTGAAAGACGCCATGGCATAATTTATTTTCATTGCAATAAGGTAATAAGGTTAAGTTTTATTAAGTCATTGGTTTTATTACTAAGGTAATAAGGTCTGCAATTTTTTGATTACCACACAATAACTCAATCCCAACACCCCGAGCACTCGGGGTCGGGGTATGCTCATTTCTTCGCACCATTAGCGGTAGAACCATTTTTTTAAAACGTTAAAACCCGGTGCATTTTTCTGTTTATAAAAAGTCGATATAAAAAAAACCGGGCGTTAACCCGGTTTTTTTGCTGTTAGGAAACCACAATGTTGCGGGGAGGTTTGTGCTTTGCTTCCTCCTTCTTGGGAATTTCGATCAGCAAAACTCCATTGCGGTGTGAGGCCTTGATCTTTTCAGCATCAACGCTTCCAGGCAGACTGAAGGCCCTCTTAAAGCTCGAATAGCTGAATTCCCTCCGCATGTATTTGCCTTCCTGGTTGTCCTCATTCAGTTGTTCCTTTTCCGAGGAAATGACCAGCACATTGTTCTCAATTTCAACTTTGAAATCTTTCTTGTCAAGCCCGGGTGCAGCCACTTCAATACGGTAATTATCGTTGGTCTCAACCACATTCACCGATGGTGTGCTGATTCCGGTCTGGTTGTCAAAGAAATTTTGCATTAAGTCCCTTCCGAAGAAATCGTCGATCAGGCTTGGTAGGTTCATTCTGCTGCTTCTGATAATTGGTAACATAATTTGGTCCTCCATTTTTTAGTTGAACAAAGGTTTCAAATTTTAAGAATTTAGTTTGTAAGTTCTTCTGCTGCTCGTTTTTCAAACCGTGTACCAAACAAAAAATGGGCATAAAATAATCACTTTTTATGCCATATTGGCGCATTGTGTAAATTATTATGCCTTTTTGACATATTATAAAACTATCGCAACTCAAGCAGGACTTTGGGTGGCATTGCAACAAACCGACGGGAGCAAAGCAAACTTAAAAGCAGCAGGTTGGACAGTTTAATAGTGAAAAGGAAGGGAACCTTAAGGAGAAATTTCAGAAGCGTCCACTATACGAGTTTAACCCACGATACCTGTCTGTCGAAGGTGAAACCGAGTTTTTCAATCAGACTTAGTGATTTGTTGTTGTGGGGCTCGATGTTTACGAAAACAGGGAGTTTCTGTTCCCTTTTTTTCAATATAAGGCCTTTCATAATGTTTTCGCCAAGACCTTTTCCCTGCCATTCGGGCAACACGTTTAAAAATCCAAGAGAGCCGTCGTCGTGGGTTAGTCCCCACCCTACCAGGATGTTGTCCTTCCAGATTCCGGCCGAAACATCTTTGCGCAGCCTGTCTTCGATATAGGCTACGGAAGTGAAATCTTTGTAGGCCGAAAGTTCAAAAATGGTTTCAGCACGGGAAGGTTCAAGGGTATCGAAATCGATAGCAGGCCTTTCGATGGGATGATTCTCCGACAGGAAAAAGCGGTGCGTTGTAAGCTTCCACTCCAGCCGGCGCACCTGGGTAATCGCAGGGAGCATCCAGTCCTCTACATTGGCAAAATAAAGCGATGAATAGTTGAACTGGTCGAGTACATCAAGCAGGTGTTCAGGGTTTTCGCCCAACAAATAAGCCCATTGATAATCGCTGGTACCGCAAAGCAGGACAAAGTCGCCGCTACGGAAAGTCAAGTCTATCGGATAATTGCGGAAGAAACCGGCAACAGGCAGGCTTTGCAGGGGCAAGGATTCGAACAGTTTTTCGAACTGGTTGTCCATAAGTGGATAGTTTAACTGAAGAACCGAACGACCGCAATAAAGATAACCAGAAAAAGGGAAACCAAAAACTCAAAGGTCAGCTGCCCTCATGATCGTATGGCAGGCTTCTGAAATCTGCTCCCGTGTAATGGTAAGCGGAGGTGCGATACGGATGCAATTTTCTGCAAAAAGGAACCAATCTGTCATCACACCAGCCTCAATACACCGTGCAACTATCTCACGGGTTTGTTCAGCAGTGTCGAACTCCAGGGCAAGCATCAACCCAAGCCCCCTGATGGCTTTGATTGCCGGGTGAACCAAATACTGTCTGAAGAGCTTTCCTTTCTCAACAGCCGATTCCCAGAGGCGCTCCCTTACCACAACTTCCAGGTGTGCCAATGCTGCAGCGGCACAAACAGCATTTCCGCCAAAGGTAGTGATGTGGCCCAAGGCCGGTTGGTCAGAAAGGCACTGCATGATGCCTGCCTGGGCAATAAATGCACCCAGAGGCAATCCGCCCCCCAGGCTTTTTGCAAGTAGCAGAACATCGGGCACAAGGCCATAATGCTCAAAAGCCCAAAGCTTGCCTGTTCTTCCAAAACCACACTGTATCTCGTCTAATACCAGCAGGGCGCCTGTTTCGTCGCATCGCTTGCGCAGGGATTGCATAAATCCGGTATCCGGAACCTGCACTCCTGCTTCGCCCTGAATGGTTTCAGCAATTACGCAGGCGGTTTTTGAGGTGATTTTTTCTAATTGGTCCACGTCATTAAACTCAATGATCGTGATATCAGGCATCAATGGCCTGAAAGCCCTTTTCAGTCTTTCGTTTCCCATCACGCTCAGGGAGCCCTGGGTGCTGCCGTGATAGGCATTTCGGAAACAAACGATATTCGACCTTCCGGTGTAGCGTTTAGCCAGTTTCAAGGCGCCTTCGGTTGCCTCGCTGCCGGAATTGACCAAGTAAACATTATCTAACGGGGCAGGCAAATGTCTGATCAGTTTTTCGGCAAGTTTTACCTGGGGCGATTGTACCAGCTCGCCATACACCAGCAAGTGCATGTACTTCTCGGCCTGCTCTTTTACCGCCTGTACCACTTCCGGATGTCCATGCCCCAGATTACTAACCGCGATACCGCTGATCAGGTCGAGATACTTTTTCCCGTCGCGACCAATCAGGTATGTACCGCTCGCTTGTACAATCTCCAGGGCCAATGGATTAGGAGAAGTTTGGCCAAGGTGGCGAAAGAAAAGTTCGCGGTTCGAAATCATAGCGGTTTTTAAACGATTACTTCGTAATGTCAAGCAGTTCTGCAAAACTGTGTTCCCTGAAAATAATGTCGGCATGGTGGTTTACCAATTCGTCATTCGAACAAAATGCTATTCCAAGACCAGCCTCTTTAATCATACAAAGGTCGTTCATGCTATCGCCAATGGTGATACAATTTTGTATCTGGATGTTATTTTTTTCAAGAATCGAAAGAAGCGCATTGGTTTTGCAAAGTGAATGTTTGCAAAGGCTTTTTTCGTTACTAAAGAAAAAGGATGGAATTCTTACTTCGCCCGTACAAAAACTTTTTGAAAATTCCAGTTCGTTCGACAACGAAAAGTGCATCCCCAGCTTGCTTTTGATGTGATTGGCGATGCAATCATAACTATCGGAAATAATTCCAACGATATGCCCGCGTTTTTTAAGTTCGGATATTATTTCTGCCGTTCCTTCTACTATTGGGATGTTGTCGGCAACCTCAATTAGTTCGTTTATGGTTTTCCCTTTTAGCAAGGTGGCAATACGCTTGGTTAGAATAACAACTTCGGTTTCAGTGGAGCGGATATTCATCAACTCTTTTTTGAAATTATATTTTTCAGCACAAGTATCAATAAAGCGGCCTTTCAGGAGTGTGTTGTCCATATCAAACACCACGAGCTTGCTGAAGGCACTTAGTTGCATATCAACAGCAAATTCCATCTGGGATCGGATTTCGTTGAGAACGCCAAGCTCTCCGAAATTAAAGTTATGATTTTTGGTTAAAGCGGCTTTAGTGATTATTGTATGGGCAACCTCCTTACTCATTTTGCCCAGCGCCTGCCATGGCCTGCTTTTATTCTCAATATAACCGATATCAACTTCCTCAATTCGTGCATTCAACAAGTGCATGTCAATTAAAATACTAATATCCACACCGTAATCTTCTCTGAAATCCAATTGCTGAAAGAGTGATTTTTTCCCTGCAATCATTCCACTTAATGGCTGACTAAAGCGAAGCAGCTCAGGAAAAAAAATGCTCAGAAGTGGTTTTGCAACAAGTTCCGTAACCCTGCCTGCATTGCGATCAAATGTCGATTTTACAAAGTCGGCTTCTCCCTGCAATATCGGATTTGTCAGCAATTCGATAGTATTGGGCTGATAGGGGTCAATGTCGCCATCCAGAAAAGCAATTATTTCGTTAGTGGCACTTAGTATTCCATCTTTCATGGAAGCTCCTTTGCCAATTTTTGTGCTGGTAATAACCTTAGCTCCACCTTCCTTGGCAATGGCCACAGTGCGGTCTTGCGATTTATCGTCAACTACAATAACCTCAGTTACCTGTTTTTGCGATTTTGCAAAACATACAACACCAGCAATGCTCGCTTCTTCGTTGAGTGTTGGAATCACTATTGTTATCATCTAACTATAAGATTTCTAATTTAAGCGCTCCGCGAATGACCTTCATTGCCTAACCACAAATTTAACAAAAAAAACCGGTTATTCGTGGATGATTGTTACGGTAAGCCCGGTTGGGGAGTATTACATTCAAACAGCGCAAGAATATCTTATTGTAAAATTTGAGTACGGCATAATAAATTGACAACAATTATCGCTCAGGTTCTTGAATATTTACATAAAATATCCTCAGCCGATCGGATCTGAGTCTATGCTTTAACCAGGCTTCAATCCTTTGTTTGTCAATATCGTAAAAATTCCTTCCGGCATTGCTAAGCTCAACTACAACATGATGAAATAATTCGGGAGCCTGAGAGCCTTTGTCAAAAACGAATGATTCGTAGTGCGACAAGCTGCTTACCTGTGGAAACAGGATTGAAACTTCATTAAACAGACCTTCACCCACCATTTTGGCCGATTCAAGCTCCCTGATAATATTCTCTTTTTCACGCAGAGCTAAGTTTAGCCTATTGAGCTCCATACGGAGGTTCTCAAGCTCAGTGGCCCGTGTGGCAATGTGATCGAATGTTAATCCATGGGAAACATCAAGAATTGCATTATCCAGGTTAAAATCCAATTTTTTCCGCCTGATTCGGTCTGATTGTTCCTCAGTGAAACGTGCACCGCCATAAACCAATCTGATGGTTTTAGTTTCAGGAATGATTTCGTGCCTTAACAAGTAGCTACCTTCGAAAATGCTTACATTATTTACATACAGGTTGGCATTTTCAACGAACCTTTCCTGTTGCACAAGGCGGTAACCAAAGAAAATACTGGGAATTAAAACCAATGCAATAACCAGCGAGATATACCTGTTTATTGTTTTCTTCCGCTTTTCGTCAACAAGTGTTCGTATAGGGAATTTTAGAATCTGCGAAATCAATACCGATGATAGGGCAATGAAAACTGTGTTTATTGTGAAAAGATACATAGCCCCGAAAAAGAACTCAAACTGGCCTGTAGCTATCCCAAAACCTGCAGTGCACAAAGGCGGCATAAGGGCAGTGGCGATTGCCACTCCGGGAATAACATTGCCCTTCAACTTGCTGCTAATGGCTAAAATTCCCGCCAGACCACCAAACAGGGCAATAAGCACATCATAAATGGTGGGGCTGGTTCGTGCAAGCAGCTCCGAATGCGCCGTTGATATAGGAGTTATTGAAAAGTATAATGTGGAAGCTGCAAGACTGGCAACCACGGCAAACAAAAAATTTTTGAGGGCCTTCCTGAATAGCGGGAAGTTGTATGTTGCAATGCTGTATCCCATTCCATTGATAGGACCCATTAAAGGCGAAATAAGCATAGCGCCTATGATTACCGCGGTTGAATTCATATTCAGACCGACAGAAGCTACTATGATTGCAAAAATCAAAATCCAAAGGTTGGTTCCCTTAAAGATGATGTCTTTCTGGACGCTTTCATGAATTTTGTCAAAATCATCAACGTCAGGCTCCAGATTTAGAAAATCAAAAATGTTTATTAGTAATCTTTTAATATTGACCATATTCTGTTCGGTTAGGATAATAGTTCAATTGCCAACCTTCTGTGCTATCACAAATTTAAGGTAAAATTTCTCAATGAAAGGCCTGACTTCCTCATGCCATATTCAATTAATATGCTTTTATGGTTTCTAACCAGGATAGCGTACCTTCTTTGCTGCAAACATTTCGATAAACCAGACCTGGATTGGCAAAAATTATCTTCGCGAAAAACCATCTTTAGTAACATGATCTTTTTTGGTTTGCCAGGTCAATAAAAAATCACCTGGCAGAATGTAATAGGCTGCCCGGTGATTTGAGAGATTATGCTGCAGATTTTACAGCAAGGATTTCAACTTGCTCAACAGCACAAAGTAATCGTTTTCTGCCTGAAAGAATCTGGTTCTGGCATCCCAGATCAAATCTGCGTTTACCAGATACTCGGTAAATGAAATATGACCGGCTCGCAAAAGTTCCAGATTGCCACTGGAAACCTGCTCTTTATCAAGTACAGCCTGCATCTGCAAATAACCGCTACGAAGGGCAAGCAGTTCGTTGTAAACACCAGATACCTCGGCTATTAATTCACTTTCCTTTTGCGAAAAGCTGGCAGCAGCCCATACGTTTTCCAACCGTGCTTGCCTCAACCTGTTTTTGTTCTGCCACAGGGGGATGGTTATCCCAACATGAAAGCCTTGCAAGGTTTGGTCGAGAATGGCCTCTGAGCGGTATCCGGCCGAAAGTGAAGGCATATTGGCCATTCGCTGATGCCTGATTTCTTCCTCGCTTTGCCTTATGTTGAGCTGGGCCATAACAAGGTGCGGGTTGTTTTCAGGAAGATTGGCCAAAGCAGCCTCCAAATCCGGAATGAGCCACTCAGCAGGATATTCAAAGACCAGGTTGGCAATCGAGATGCCGCCATTTAATTGTTCCAAAAACTGAGTTTGAACCGTGATATCCGAAAGTGTGGTTTGAAGCTCGGTTTGCACGCCAATGGCATGTATCCTGGCCTTATCCAAAACCGGCCTGGATATTTCCCCAGCTTCAAAACCTTGGGTCAGAAGCTCTACCAGCAAGGCAACATCGTCATTGCGTGACTTCAGTATAATAGCTTTTTCCTGAAGCATAACCAGGCGAAAAAACACCGAACGAGCCGTGTGGATTACATTGCGTCTTTCGACATCAGCCAGAGCTTGCATTTGTTTGAAATTCAACTGTTGCACAGCCGATTTGGAAAGATAATATCCAGGAAGCCTGAAAGTTTGCATTACTCCGAGTTCCTGCTGGTTGCCAATAGCATCAGGGTTTCCGAAAAGATAACTAAAACTCACTTCAGGGTTTTCGGGATATATGCCTGTCTTTGCCCGCACTTCCTCGGCTTCTAACCATTTCTGTAGGGCTATCAGGCGCGGGTTGTTTTGCTCCACGCTTTTTAACAGACTGTCGAATGATTGGCCAAACCCCATGAAAGGGCCCGCCAGAAATAAAATCATCAAGGCTACTTTCTTCATTTCGCAGGTTCCTTTCTTTTGATTAAATAATACGCTGCCGGAACTATGAAAATGTTCAAAAAGGTTGAACTGAACAACCCACCTAAGATAACCAAAGCCATTGGGCTTTGAATCTCATTGCCGGGCTTGTCGCCAGCAACCACAAGTGGAACAACAGCCAAAGCAGCGGTCATTGCTGTCATAAGAATTGGGTTGAGCCTGTCGAGTGAGCCTTTTATGATTGCCTCATAAAGCGGAACACCTTCCTCCTGTAACGCGGTGTATCGCGACACCAGCAAGATACCGTTGCGCGTGGCGATACCAAACAGGGTTATAAACCCGATGATGGCCGGTATGCTCAGGATGCCCGAAGTGAGCCAAATGCTCACCACTCCACCTATCAATGCCAAAGGCAAATTGAGCAGGATAACACTTGAAACTGTCAGGTTGCGGAATTCTATAAACAACAGAATGAAAATGACAAAAATGGCCAGAATGGAAGTGTAGAACAGCAGCCCTGCAGCCCTTTCTTCGGCCTCAAACTGACCTCCATAGACGATGTAATAATTTTCGGGCAGTACGACCTTCTCGGCGATGGTATTCTGCACATCAGTTACGACACCTCTTAAGTCGCGTCCTGCAACATTTGCCGAAACCACAACCCTCCGGTGTACATCTTCACGGCCTATTGTGTGCGGACCCGATGCCGATACCACATCGGCTACTTCCCTAAGGGCAACTTTGCTTCCGTTGTGGGTATCAATCAGGGTGTTTCTGACAGCCTCAATGGATTCGCGGTTGCGCTCATCGTAACGCAACACCAGATCGAATCTCATGTTGCCATCGAAAACTTCCGACACCTTCTTGCCGGCAAAAGCCACTTCGATAAACTTGGAGAAATCGTTGAGCGGGATGCCGTACTGCCTTAACATTTCGCGTCGTGGAATAATCTGCAACTGTGGCACACCTACCTGTTGTTCTACGCTCACATCCACCAAACCTTCGATTCCCGCAATATTGCTGCTGATTTGGTTTGCGATGGAAAACATCCTGTTCAGGTCGGTTCCAAAAACCTTTATGGCAATATTGGCCCGTGTGCCCGAGAGCATGTGGTCAATGCGGTGTGCTATGGGTTGGCTCACCGTGATGTTGATTCCGCTCAGACCGCCCAGGCGGCTGCGGAGATCTTCCATGAACTCGTCCATAGGCCGCCCATTCAGTTCGAAAGGCACATCCACTTCGGAAGAGAATACGCCCTGTGCATGCTCGTCCAATTCTGCACGGCCGGTGCGACGCACCACAGTGTTTACTTCATCCATGGCAAGCAGTTCCTGCTCGATCTTTTCGTTCAGTTTGTTGCTTTCGTCCAACGAAAGCCCTGGAAGGCTCACCGTGCTTAAGGAAAGCATGCCTTCGTTAAATTCGGGCAGGAAGCTCCTTCCCAAATTAAACATGATCACCATGGAACCAAAAAACAAACCTACGGAAACACCAAGAACAATCTTCTTGTACTTCATGGAGCGTTCCAATAATAGCCCATATTGCTTGTTGAGCCATCGCACCCAGCGGCTGCCTGTTGCGTGGGCAGCAAGTTGCTTATCGGTTGTAAGCAGGTAGCTGCAAAGTGCCGGGGTTACGGAAATAGCTACCAGCAGCGAAGCAAAGAGCGACACCAAAAATGCTATACCCAATGGTCGCAACATACGTCCTTCCATTCCGGATAAAAAGAACAACGGAATAAAGGCAACGGAAATAATCAGCGTAGCATTGAGCATCGAAGGCATTATCTCAGCAGTAGCATTGTAAACGATAGAAAAAACGCTGGTCTGCTGCTCCTTGGGCAGTCGGGAATTTTCCTTAAGACGCTTGAGTACAACATCCACGTCAATTATGGCATCATCAACCAGCGAGCCAATAGCTATGGTCATACCGCCAAGGGACATGGTGTTGATGGTAAGCCCCATGATTTTCAAAACAATGATGGCAACCACCATAGAAAGGGGAATGGCGATAAGCGAGATGACGGTAGTACGCACATTGAGCAGAAACAGGAATAACACAAGGGCTACAAGCAAAGCGCCCTGAATAAGTGCATCCGACACATTGTTCACAGCTCTTTGAATAAAATCGGCCTGCCTGAAAATATCCGACCTGATTTCAACATGTCCCGGCAAGGTTTGCCTAAGGGTTTCAATGGCATCATCGATCCTTCCGGTGAGTTCCAGTGTATTGGTTTCGGGCTGTTTTAGGACTGTCATTACAACAGCCGGTTTGCTGTTCAGAAAGCCTGCTCCAATTTTGGGTGGAGTACCGGTTCTAATGGTTGCTACATCGCCTATGGTAATGGGGTTGCCATTGTACACCTTTACTACCGAATTGCCGATATCCACCTTATTGTTGGTGCGGATAACCCCATGAATTACATACTCATTTCCAAAATCATTCAGGAAACTACCCGAAGCATTGTCGTTGAGGTTATCGGAAGCTTTCACCAACTCTTCGAGACTTACTCCGTAGAAGTGCATCTTCTCGGGGTCGGCTTCGATAAAGTATTGCTTGTAATCGCCGCCCATGACCATTACTTGCGACACGCCGGTAATGGAGAGCAACCGGTTTCTAATCTGCCAGTCGGCAATGGTCCTTACTTCCATGGGCGAGATAGAGTCTGACGACACGGTAAGCAGGATAATCTCTCCAATAATCGACGATTGCGGAGCCATAGTGGGAATTCCAGCATTAGCAGGCATTTGACCTGCCACTATGGCTAGCTTTTCATTTACAATCTGCCGTGCTTTAAAAATGTCGGTACCCCAGTCGAAATCAACCCAAACCAACGAAAAACCAACGGTTGATGCAGACCTTACCCGGCGAACGCCGGTAGCGCCGTTTACAGCTGTTTCGATAGGGAATGTTATCAGTCGTTCCACTTCTTCGGCAGCCATACCGTGGCCTTCAGTTAAGACTACTACGGTGGGTGCTGTAAGATCGGGAAACACATCTACATCCATCCGTGTTGTAACAAAGACGCCTGTAACCGTAAGGATTACGGCCATGAACAACACCAGCAGACGGTTCTTTAAAGAATAATCAATAATTTTTAACAACATGGTTTTTCCGTATTAATGGGTATGACCATGAAGGGGAAGTGCACCAGCCTTAGCTGCAAGTCTTACTAACTGTACTCCACGACTCACAATACGGTCGCCGGGACTTAACCCAGAAAGGATTTCGATCATTCTGCCATCACTGTCTGCGATTTGCACCTGACGCCTTTCAAACGATTCGCCACCGGTTTGGATGAACACAAAATGCAAGCCTTGCTCTTCAACTATGGCAGTTATTGGCACCACCAAAGCCTGTTCTTTTCTTCCTGTTTTCAGGTAAGCTTCAAGAAACATTCCAGGCATAAGCTCACCGTTGTTTTGTGCCGAAAAGACCACCGGAATGCGGGATGCCTGCTCGTTTACAAAAGCATTGTTGGATGTTACCCTGCCGTTAATCTCCCTGAGGTTAATGGTAGCGCCGTCGCCGGGAATCCTGAAGTTGGCATCGAAAATACCTCCTACCCTTCTGAAATCGGATTTATTGACAAAGGTTTCGATTACAACGGGTGCCCTGTTGGTAACAGATGCTATTGTTGCACCGTTTTCTACAAACTGCCCATTGGCAACGGGTATAGAACTTACAAATCCACTTATGGGAGCAACTACCCTAAGCCCTTGTTGCGACACCAGACGGGCTATCTGATTGAAGCGCAAAGAATCTTGCAAGAAGCGCTGCTGGATTTCCAGAAACTCCCTCTGCGATAACATCTGCCTGTTGGCCAGGGGCTTCGATCGCTCATAATCTGCCCTGCTTCGCTCGTAAGCTATTTTGCTCTCGTTGAGCAAGAGTGATGTATTGTTCTCGATCCCGGTAGGAGAAATTACTGCGATCAGGTCGCCCCTGTTTACATTCTCTCCCAACACAACCATAAGGTTTACGGCACCCTGAACCTGAGCGCTTACCGAGAGCTGTGCCTGTGGCTGGCTTTTCACCCTGCCCGATGTCCTGATTATGGAATAAAAAGGTCTGGGCTGTACTACCTGAGTGAGAAAATCTGAACGCCATGCCTGCTCCTTCAGGAAGGAAACAGTTTCGCCATGGGGTTGCTCAATAGTAGCGTGGGCAGCATCGTGAGCATCAGCAAAAACCACTACATCGGGTACTCTGAATGAAACTGTCCTGCCTTCTGCTGTAAGTTCGAACAACAACAGAAAGGTACCTGCCTCATTAGGCTGTAGAGCCGGTTTGAAAATCCCCGGAGTTGAAGCAGAATCAACACGATGCCTGATTCCCCTGCCATCTCTAATAAGGCTCACTGTGAGGCTACCCTCCGAAAGCGGTTTGTGATTGCTCAATTGAGTTACATGCGCAGCAAACTCGCTGATCTGCCCGACCACAAGAGCCGGAAACTCAACAAAGATTTCATAATCTTCAGAAAACAACGTATGGCTGAACATTCCGTCGCCATGATCGTGATCGTCCTCGCCGTGAGTATGACCGCCAATCACATCGTGAGTGTGCCCGTGGCCTTGCGAAGCAGGCTGCCTGTTACAGGAAGCAATCAGGAACACGGTTACAATTATTAAAAAAAATTTCATCGTTTGCATTGAATTAGCGATTAAAAATTCAGAAGTGATAAACTCCAAATGGTGTTATTAATGATTGTGATCATGTTGGTGTTGATGGCGATGGGTTTGATTTGCAGCCGCTGTGTCGCCAACTACAAACTCCTCCTGAGCAGTATGTGGGTGCGGGTGCGGGTGCGGGTGCGGGTGCGGGTGTGGATGATCGTGCGGATGATCATGTGGATGGTCGTGGTCGTGTTCATGATCATGTGTTTCGGCAGCTTGTTCCTGCTGCTCAGCCGGGGGCTGCTCTTCAGGCTGCTGCGCTCCCGGGCCGCATGAAACGGCCATAAAGGTCATGTAAACTGAAAGTGCCAAAAAATACAACAATCGTTTCATAATAGTAATGGTTTTAAACCTGCAACTTGCAGGCTTGATTTAAAATTAAATATGTAAATTGAAGCAATTACCTTAGATTCAGGCAATAGAAGGCGGGCCCCGCAAGCCAGTGGCTCCGGGTTCGTAACGGGAAAATATAAGAAATGGGTATTCATAACACCACCTGCGCTGAGCCAAAAGGGGTAGAATGGCCTTACAAGAATCTCCGTCATGGTAGAATGCCAAAAGAGAAAAGTCAGGAGATGATGAAATGAACTTGATTACAAGCCTGAGATAATTAAAATCATTGGCAGGTGAAATGTGATGGTGCCAGGGAAAACCATGAGGATGGTTATTTTCCGGCTGAGAAACGGTAACATGTTCATCCGACAGGCTGTGGGTATAAAGACTTGAAACCTGACTATTGTCAGCGGTTACGTCATTTGGGCTGTAAGTTGGGTGAGGATGTTCATGCGGGTGGTCGTGGCTGTGGCTGTGATGATGTTTGCCATGATCGTGGTAATTGTCCGTATGGTTGTTGAGGATTTCTGAAGCATGATTGTGGGTTTGTCCGTGGTGGTGCACATGTTGAACAGAATACACCCCGCCACTCATCACATGGTGATAATGCGGCACTACATTATGGCATAGTATTGCCAGATAAGCCAGCAATAATGTTAATGAGTAGGCTTTCAGTTTCACAGGCACAAAAGTAAATGTTTTCAATTTTCAAAATAATACTTAAGAAATATTTATTGTTAAAAAAATTAAATTTTTTGTGGCCGACACAACCAAAAATAATGCCCGTTAACTCTTTGGTTTTAAGTTATCCCGGCCTTAAGGTCGGAGTAATGAATATTTCTGATGGTAAGGGCTCAAGCCCAAATAGCTACACTGTTGATTATTTCCAAGATCAAACTCATGCATGATTCAAAACCACTTTTTTCTTTTGAAATAAAACACCATTCCAAAAAAGATCATGAGGATTATGGCCCAAATGCCGAAGTAGCCATATTTCCATCCGAGTTCAGGCATATTCCTGAAATTCATTCCGTAAACTCCCACAATGAATGTCAAAGGAATAAATATGGTGGCAACTATGGTTAATATTTTCATTACCTGACTCAGACGATAATTCTGCACCGAGAAAAACAAGTTGGTTGCACTCTCCAGTGTTGACAGCATCATTTCGCAATTGTCGATCAGGGTTAAGCACAGGTCTTTGATTTCCAGATAATACTTCACATGCCTTTGTTCTATGTGTTTGCATTCACCACGTTCTACCATTTGGGAGAATTCTTTTATTGGAAGAATGGATCGGATAATAAAATGAACAAACTTCTTCTGGTTCTCAATGATTGCAAGTGCATTGGGCGATGGCTCCTTTTTTGTATCTGAAAAGTTTAGCATTTCAAACTCTTCGTCGAGCTTGTTTAAGGTCTTAAAATAGTTGTCGAGAATGGATTCTAACATTTCGAAAAGTAAGTAATCAGCCCCTTGCTCCCTGAGTATCCCTTTATTTTCCCTTAGCCTGAAACACAAATGTTCGAAAAAGTCGGCTTTCCTTTCCTGGAAGGATATTAAATAATGTGAACCAAATACAAAGCTGATTTGCTCTGTTATCATTTCATTTTCTGAAGGAACGACCGATTTGAGGGTCAAAAAGGAAAAGTCTTCAAACTCCTGAAATTTTGGTCTTTGCTTTACATCCAGAATATCCTGAATTACCAAACCGTGAATACCCAGCTTTTCACAAATGGCAGCAATGGTTTCAGGCTCGTTCAACCCATAGATGTTTAACCAGTATTTAAGTCCCGAATCATCAAATTTTTCGATGTTTTCAACAGGTACTCCATTAATTTCAATAAATTCCTGCCCTGTGTATTTAAAAAGCTGGATGTCAATTATTTCACTTTTCTGGCTGCCGGTAAAGATGAACTGATCCGGGTCCTGCTTTTTTCGATTCAGAACAGAGATTAATCTCGAAGGTTTGAAAAATTCCATTGTAATACAATTTGGTTCATTCAATGATTCAAGTGTTTTGCATTTCATTGACTGCCTGCGGTATGGGTACGAAATCGTTTGGGGTTATTCACAGGCAATAAAATCATCAGACTAATTTATATAAAATAACCCAATCGACACTTGTTACTACGGTATGTTTTATTCAGGGAAATCTTAAGAAAAAGCAACGAGTGAGCCAAATGTGTTCGAAAAACCCTAATTTTGAAAGTCTCCAAAAAAGGATTGCTACCAATTAAATTAGCTCTAAAACTCCATAAAGATAAGAACCATGATTAGAATGATTTTTTCAATCCTGCTAATGGCCATCATGGCCGCAGGGGCCAAAGCTCAGTTCCCGGCCATGCCACCGCAAGGCAAGGTGATTGTTGACAGTGTAAAAAGCGAGGTCTTAAATGTTTATCGCAATTTCTCCATTTATCTGCCCAAAAGCTTTGAAAGCGACCCCATCAGGAAATTCCCGGTGCTCTATCTTTTGCATGGAGTATTTGACAACCACCGCGGATGGGTGCAGCGTGGTCATTTGCAGGATGTTGCAAATCAAATCATCGACGCCGGCGATGCCCTGGAAATGATCATAATTGTACCCGATGCCGGAACCCTGTGGAATGGATATTTTAACAAGGAAGGCTGGCAGTATGAGACGTTTTTTTTCTCGGAGTTTATACCTTATGTTGAAAAAAAATACCGCATCATCGGAAACAGACAAAACCGGGCCATTGCCGGATTATCTATGGGAGGTGGAGGAGCAACCGTTTATGCCCAGAAACATCCCGAAATGTTTTCATCGGTGTATGCCATGAGCGCTCTTATGGGGCTTGAACCCGGCCAGGGAATACCTCCCCGCGACAGAAAATTTGAATTGCTCAACAAATCCGTTGTTGAGAACCATGCCGTTAGATTTGTCGAAAATGCCAGCGAGGAAACCAAAGAAAAGCTCAGAAAAATAAGATGGTTTATTGATTGCGGCGACGATGATTTCCTGTTCGATGTAAATATCGATTTCTTCCAGGCAATGCAAAAGGCCCGCATCCCCAGTCAGCTCAGGGTACGCGACGGCGGTCATACCTGGGAATACTGGCATTCGGCATTGTATATTGCCATACCGTTCGCTTCTGACGGATTTTCACGATGAACCGGCTTAGTAATTTGCCAGGCTGGATGATTTTAAATAGACTATTTGTGGCAACCTTTGTGGTTTTCTTTGCATCAACCATTTTGGTTAATGCTCAGGTAAACCGGGTAATGGTCAACGGAGTACCAATTTGGTTAAACGGCATCAACCTGCCTTGGGTCAACTGGACAGATTTTGAAACCCCATGGGGTAGCAATAATTACAACAGTGGGCAGTTTGAGGCAGCTTTTCAAAGATATGCAGCCAATGGTATCAACTCTGTCAGGGTGTGGGTTCACTGCGCCGGAGAAGGTGGACCGCTTTTGGATTCACAGGGCAATGTTACAGGCGTTGTAGATGTGTTTTGGGAAAATTTTGATGATATGATGAGGCTGGCAAACAGGTATAACATTTTGGTTATGCCTTCCCTCTTTTCTTTTGATATTGCCAGAACCAACAAGGTTCTAACCAATTACCCCAACCAAACAGCTGAAAATTTCAGGGCTTTTGTTTATGATCCTGTTAAAACACAAACCTATATCGACAGGGTTTTAATTCCTTTGGTTCAAAGATATGAGAACGACCCAATGCTTCTTGCCTGGGAAATTTGCAATGAGCCTGAATGGATGTTCGAGAACCTGGGATTTAATCGGCAAGCGGTTGTTCGCTGGCATGCACAAATTGCTGCGGCCATAAACAGAAATACCTCAAAACCGGTTGTAAATGGTGCAGCTTCCTTAAAATGGAATTGGAATAATCCGCACGGAACCGAGGTGAACCTTTGGAGCGATGCATCTCTCCAGGCTCAATGGAACGACAGTTTGGCATATTTCGACTGGTATCAGATTCACTTTTACGATTGGATGATTCCATGGTATAACCCTTTTGTTCGCGGTCCAAACCACTGGGGCATAGGATACCGGCCTGTGATAATAGGCGAAAGCCCCGGGGAAACTGTAAATGCAGGGGGCTTTAATATGACCGTATCCCAAATGTATGAAGCAGCTTTCAATCTGGGATATGCCGGCGTGATGGCCTGGAGCGATTTGGCCAATGACGGCCATGGCGACTTCGCCGCGATCAGCGTTGCAACCAACCACATGAAAAATCGCTTTCCCCAATACATCTTTACCCCAACGGGAAGTACGGCAATTGCAGAAGAAATCTCGGGTGAAGAGGTAACGGCAAGAATCATGCGCATTGCACCGAACCCTTTTTATCAGGTTGCAAAAATTACAATGAATGTTCCTTCAACCGTTGCAGCAACCACGCTACAAATTATCGACCTGTACGGAAGAATTATCGAAACCAAAGAGATTTCAGCATCAGGAGTTCTGCTCTAACCCCCTAATTCACTGGACAAAATTTGTGTAATCAGATTAGTACAGTAAATTAGCAGATCATGAGTAAAATTAAGCGAAAATTCGACTTGGATG
>JGI24108J20142_1000033_pt1 | contig 36204 bp, 36 predicted proteins | sample SubbioR11_8A_Apr_FD_20142 | JGI IMG/M metagenome (IMG submission 20142)
CGCCAGAGGTAATCGAGCAACACCCGACAGCCGGCGCTCACGGCGGCCGCCGCATCGGCGCTGGCCAGCGCTGGCTTTTGCGTCAGTTGCCTGACCGCCAACTCCAGGGCGCGCAAAGTCCGGGCTGCGGCGCTGAGCTCGACCAATTCAAGCGCACCCACCGCCTGGTGCAACTGCTGGCCCAGCAGGCGCAGCTCGCTGCTGTCAACCTCGGCCAAATCACCGCCCCGCGCCGCCGCGTTGTCGGACACAAAACGCTGCAGCGTGGCGTCGGCTGCTTCGAGGCACTGGCGCAGCTCCTCAAAGACCCAGCTCAAAGGCCCGCTGTCGCTCATCGGGACAGGGGCAAGGGCCAATGGGGCAGAGCCGGTGGGGGCGTTCATGGCTGGCGTCACGCCTAGGCAATCGTGAAGCGGGCTACCGACAGGCGCAACTCGTTGGCCAACTGGGTCAGCTCGCGCAATTGCTGCACGGTGGCGCGGGTGCCTTCACCGGTTTGTTCGGTGACGACAAAAATGCGCTGAATCTGACTGGCCGTTTGCCCGGCCAGCTCGGCCTCTTGGGTCGCCGAGGTGGCGATTTGCACGATCAAGTCGGCCACCTGGAACGACAAACGGTCGATTTCTGCCAGCGCCGCACCGGCGTTGTCGGAGCGCCGCGTGCCTTCGACCACTTCGCGCGTGGAGCGCTCCATGGCCAGCACGGTGTCTTGGGTGTCGGTCTGAATGGCGCGCACCCTGGCCGTGATCTGGCGCGTGGCTTCGGCACTGCGCTCAGCCAGCCGTTGCACCTCTTCGGCCACCACCGAAAACCCGCGCCCGGCCTCGCCGGCTGCGGCGGCCTGGATGGTGGCGTTGAGCGCCAGCACCTGCGTTTGCTCGGCCAGGTCGTCGATGAATTCGGTGATCTCGCCGATCTCTTGCGAGGACTCGCCCAGGCGCTTGATGCGTTTGGCTGTTTCTTGCATCTGGTGCCGAATGCGGTTCATGCCCTCGATCGCCTCATGCACCGCGCGCGATCCGGTTTCGGCCGCCACGCGGGATTGGCGCGCCGCGCTGGCCGCACCCTGCGCTTGTTGCGACACATGGCTGATGCTCGCGGCAATGTCGAGCACCGATTGCGAGGTTTGCCGAATCTCGTGCAACTGCTCGGTCGAAGCGGCCAGCAATTTGATGGAGGCGTCTTCCGCCCGCTCCGCGGTTTCACCCACCCGCAGGGTGGTGGTTTGCACCTGCTGCACGAGGTTGCGCAGCTCTTCGACGGTGTAGTTGACCGAATCCGCAATGGCCCCGGTCACGTCTTCGCTCACGGTGGCTTGCTGCGTCAGATCGCCCTCAGCCACCTGCTGGAGCTCGTTCATCAAACGCAGAATGGCCGCCTGGGAGGCGTCGTTGATGCGCCGCGCCTCCTTTTCCTGGGCACGCGCCTGCGCCTCGGACTGCACCAAGGCATTTTGCTGCGCCAAGGCAGCCCGCTGCAGTTGCGCCAGCAAAACGAGCGCACACAGCACCGCCGCAAAACCGAACCCGGCCGCTAGCACGGCCCAAGCCCCAATGGGCAAGTTGTGTGGCACCCCCCACTGCGGGTCATACCAGCCCTGCAACGCCGCCAGCCCCATCAAGATGAGGGACAACAGCAAGCTGGCCCACCAGAGGCTCGCGCCCCACCACGAAAGACCCGCCGTCGCGACCCCATCAGCAAGGTCTACACCAGGGCGCACAGCACCATCGTCGGGCTTTAAATCGTGCGCCACGGCAGCCGCCGCCTCGGTGGGCGTGCTGCTGGCCTTGGCAGGGAATAAGCGACGCAACACAGCAAACATGGACGACCTCAGGTGAGCAGTGGCACGGCAGGCGCGGAACGGGAAAACCCGGGCAAAAGCAAATCTCGGAACGCCGCTGAAGCGCACAGCGCAGGCAAATCCAGCTCCAGCCACTGCTGCCCTTGGGCATCGAAAGCGAGGCGACTGACCCCGGGCAGGTAGCGGCCTTCGGTGGGTTGGAACTCCAAATCATTTGCGTGGCGCAGACCCAGCAACCGATCGACGCACAGCGCCGCATGGGTCTCTATGGCCGGGTTAAATCCCACCCAATAGGCACCGGCCTGCTCAATAGGCGCAGGGCCTTGGGGCGCGCAACCCAGCAGCCGCACCCAATCAAAAATCAAACACATGGTGCCGCGCATATCGGCTACGCCAAGCACCCAAGGCTGGCTGTGAGGCAGCCGCTGCAGCGGCGTCGGGGCCAAGATTTCGCCCGCATGCGCCAACGGCAACAAAGCATGCACGCCCTGCAAACCCAGCGCCAGCCAACCAGCCTGCTGGGGCCGGTGGCCAGCCTCAGCCAGCTTGCGGGCCAGCTCGGTCTCGAAAGACTGCAGCGAGGGGCGTTTGGATGGAGTCATGTGAAATGATGCAAATGCATCGTCATGGCAGCGCTTGAATACGGGCCAACAGCAACTGGGTATCCACCGGCTTGGTGAAATAGTCGAGCGCGCCCTGGCGCAAGCCCCATACCCGGTCCGACTCCAGGTTTTTGCTCGAACAAATAAACACGGGCACCTTGCCGTACTGTGGGTGGCGCGCCAGGTTGCGCGTGAGGGAAAAGCCATTGGTGCCGGGCATGACCACGTCCATCAAGATCAGGTCAGGCAGCTGCTTGGCCAACTCCAGCATCGCCTCATCGGCATTTTGCGCCGTGCGCACCCGGTAGCCATTGCGCCACAACAGCTTGCACAGGTGCAGCAGTTCGGTGCGCGAATCGTCGACCAAAAGGATGTTTCGAACCATGGCGCGGCCAAGCGGGTCAGGCAGCGGAGGGCAAAAGTGCCGCGTGTTGCTGCACCGCCTGCATCAGTTGCTTGCGATCAAAGGGTTTGCCCAAGTGGTCTTGAGCGCCCGCCAAACGCCCGCGGGCCAGATCAAAGACACCGTCTTTGGAGGACAGCATCAGCACCGGCACGTGGGCAAAGCGGGGGTTGCGCCGAATGATGGCGCAGGTTTGGTAGCCATCGAGGCGCGGCATCAGGATGTCGCAAAACACCAGGTCGGGCATGAAATCGTGCAACAAGGCCAGCGCCTGGTAGCCGTCTTCGGCCAGCAACACCTCGTGGCCGCCTTCGCGCAAAAACCGTTCGGCGCAGTGGCGCACGGTCTGGCTGTCATCGACCACCAGCACCTTGCAAGATCTTGAGCAGCTTGCCAACATGACGGGCTTTTGTGGTTCAGCGCACGACGCCCCGCCTGTGCGGTGGCAGCGGCAAGCGCAGATCTGCCGTCACAAGGCCACCATTTCAAAGTCTTCCTTGCGCCCGCCGCACTCGGGGCAGGTCCAGTTCATGGGCACATCCTCCCAGCGCGTGCCGGGGGCCAGGCCGTGCTCGGGCGCACCGGCGGCCTCGTCGTAAACCCAGCCGCAAATCAGGCACATCCAAGTTTTGTGGGCGCTCATGGTTCAAAAATGCTTGACATAGAATGCGTTCATTGTATCGACTGCCGCCGGCACCCCCCAAGTCCAGGCCACCAGCGACCCAGCCGCCTTTTGCATGAGCTCCGTTTTGTCCTCCTCCTCGCCCCCCTCCGCGCCCGTCGAGGCCGCTGCCGAAGCCAGCCTGCCCTGCGTGCTGACCTTCAACGCCAACGACCCCAGCGGCGCGGGTGGCTTGTCGGCTGACATCACCGCCATGTCCAGCGCCTCCTGCCACGTGCTGGCGGTGGCCACCGGCTGCTACGTGCGCGACACCCGCACCATCCACCAGCACGTGGCGCTCGACGACGAGCTGATCGACGACCAGGCCCGTTGCGTGCTCGAAGACATCACGCCGCAAGCGATCAAGGTCGGCTTTGTGGGCAACGCCGACAACCTGGCCACGGTGGCCAGCCTGCTGAGCGATTACGCCCACATTCCGGTGGTCTGCTACCTGCCCGATCTCACTTGGCTCGACGAGGTAGAGCGCGAGAACTATCTCGATGCGCTGGCCGAACGGGTGCTGCCGCAAACCAGCGTGCTGGTGGGCAACCACCACACCCTGAGCCGCTGGCTGCTGCCCGACTGGTCTGATGATCGGGGCCCCAACGCGCGCGAGATCGCCGCTGCAGCGGCTGTGCACGGTGTGCCCTTTACCTTGGCCACGGGCTTTAACACCCCCGACCAGCACCTCGAAAGCCACTTGGCTTCCCCCGAAACGCTGCTGGCCAGCGCCCGCTTTGAGCGCTTCGAAGCCACCTTCAGCGGCGCTGGCGACACCTTGTCGGCGGTGCTGTGCGCGCTGCTGGCAGGCGAGACCGACCTGCAAGCCGCCTGCGCCGAAGCCCTGAACTACCTCGATCAGTGCCTAGAGGCCGGTTTTCAGCCCGGCATGGGCCACGCCGTACCCAACCGCCTGTTTTGGGCGCTGGATGAAGATGCGCCCCCAGAAAACGAAGCCGATCCCGACGATTCGACCCCCCCGACCCAGCTGCTCGACGGCTTCCCAACCCAATCCCGCACCCACTGATCCCGCCTTACCTCACCATGACCGACCGCAATCTCGCCCTGATGCAACGCGCCCGCCAGCTCATCCCCGGCGGAGTGAATTCGCCCGTGCGCGCCTTCAAGGCCGTGGGCGGCACACCGCGCTTCGTGCAACGCGCCCAAGGGGCCTACTTTTGGGACGCCAACGGCCAGCGCTACATCGACTACATCGGCTCCTGGGGCCCCATGATCTTGGGCCACGGGCACCCGGCGGTGCTCGAAGCGGTGCAGCGCGCCGCCCTCGACGGCTTTAGCTTCGGCGCCCCGACCGAGCGCGAAATCGAGCTGGCCGAAGAAATCGTCAAGCTGCTGCCCAGCATCGAGATGCTGCGGCTGGTGAGCTCGGGCACCGAAGCCGGCATGAGCACCATCCGGCTGGCGCGCGGGGCCACCGGGCGCAGCAAGATCATCAAGTTCGAGGGCTGCTACCACGGCCACGCCGACGCGCTGCTGGTCAAGGCCGGCTCCGGCCTGGCCACCTTCGGCCACCCCACCAGCGCCGGTGTGCCGCCCGAAGTGGTGCAGCACACCCTGGTGCTGGAGTACAACCACATCGAACAACTGGAAGCCGCTTTTGCCGAACATGGCCCCTCCATCGCCTGCCTGATGATCGAACCCATCGCCGGCAACATGAACTTCGTGCGCGCCAGCGTGCCCTTCATGCGCCGCTGCCGCGAGCTGTGCAGCCAATACGGCGCGCTGCTGGCCTTTGACGAGGTGATGAGCGGCTTTCGGGTCGCGCTCGGCAGTGCGCAGAGCCTGTACGCGCAACACATCCCCGGCTTCGAGCCCGACCTCACGGTGCTGGGCAAGGTGATTGGGGGCGGCATGCCGCTGGCCGCTTTTGGCGGCAAACGCGCCGTGATGGAGCATCTGGCCCCGCTGGGCGCGGTCTATCAGGCCGGCACCCTGAGCGGCAACCCGGTGGCCACCGCCTGCGGCCTGGCCACGCTCAAAGAGCTCCAGCGCCCCGGCTTCTTCGAGGCCCTGGGCGCGCGCACGCGCAGCCTGGTGCAGGGCCTGAGCGCCGCCGCCGCCGCGGCCGGCGTGCCCTTTTGCACCGACAGCGAAGGCGGCATGTTCGGCTTCTTTTTGCTCGACGAACTGCCGCAAAACTACGCCGCCGTGCTGCGCACCGACAGCGCGCGCTTCAACCACTTCTTTCACGCCATGCTGGATCGCGGCGTCTATTTCGCCCCGGCGCTGTACGAAGCCGGCTTCGTCAGCGCGGCGCACACCGAGGCCGATGTGCAAGCCACGGTGGACGCGGCGCGGGCGGTGTGGGCGGCAGGGGGGGCGGCTGGCGTGGGGTAGCCGATGGACCGCCTGACGCTTGAACGCCACCAGGTCTGGATCTACCTAGCCGCCATCGTTGGCGGTCTGTGGCTGGGTCGCGTGGCGCCCGGCGTCGGGCCACACTTCGAGCTCTTGTTGTGGCCGGTGCTGGCGGCGCAGCTTTACGTCACCTTCGTGCAGGTACCGCTGCTGCATGTGCGCGACGCCTTGCGCGATGGCCGCTTCGTGCTTGCCATCCTGCTCGGCAACTTCGTCCTCATTCCGCTGCTCGTGTGGCTGGCGCTGCCGTGGCTACCTGAGGACCCGGCCCTGCGACTGGGCGTGCTGCTGGTTTTGCTGGTGCCCTGCACCGACTGGTTCATCACCTTCGCCCAGCGTGGCCAGGGCAACACCGCGCGGGCGATCGCGGTCACGCCGCTCATCTTGTTCTTGCAACTCGTGCTGCTGCCGTTCTACCTGTGGTTGATGCTGCCGGCGGCTGATTTCAGTGCCGCACTCAATATCGAAGCCATGTTGCCCGTCGCGCTGCTGCTGATCGGCGTGCCCCTTGTGGCTGCCGCACTCACCGAGCGTTGGGTCGAGGCCCGACCCGAACGAACCGTCTGGCGCGAACGCCTCGGCTGGGGGCCGCTGCCCTTGCTGGCGGTGGTGGTGTTTTTGATCGCTGGCGCGCAGGCCGACTCGGCGTTCGATGTCGGGCCGGTGCTGCTGACGTTGCTGCCGGTATTTGTCGGCTTCATGCTGGCGGCCGCCGTGCTGGCGCGGGGTCTCACCCGATGGCTGCGGCTGCCGATGGATGCCGGGCGCACGCTCGCCTTCAGTCTCGGCGCCCGCAACTCATTCGTCGTGCTGCCGTTTGCGCTGGCGCTGCCTGCCGGCTGGGAGACGGCGGTGCTGGTGATCGTGCTCCAGTCGCTGGTGGAGCTGTTCGGGATGGTGTTCTACCTCTGGTGGCTGCCGCGCCATCTGTTTAGGTCATCGACGAACTGAACGCTCGGCGCGCACCTGAGCCAGCTTGCTTTGCGTTTGCCCCGGCTGCACCCAACGCGGGTTTGCTTGCGTCCGATGCGGCGCAAGGGCGGCCCCATTCCCCTCACCCCAACAAACGCGCCAGCAGCGCCCCCTCGGTGGGCAGCCCGGCCCCGAGCGGCACAAAGACGCGCAGCGGGTTGCCGGGCGCCACTTGCAGCGGCGCGCCGTCCAGGCCCTGCATGGCTTCGAGCGTGACGATGCGGTTACCGCTGGGGTGGATGACTTCGATCTGGTCGCCCACGGCGAAGCGGTTTTTGGTCTCGACTTCGGCCCAGCCGTCGGCGCGCAGGCCGCGCACTTCGCCCACAAAGTGGCTGCGCTGCAGTTGCGAGTGGCCGTTGAGGTAGTTTTGGTAGTCTTGCGCCGGGCGGCGCTCGAGCAGGCCGCCAGTGTAGCCGCGGTTGGCCAGCCCTTCGAGTTCGAGCAGCAGTTGCGGGTTAAAAGGGCGACCGTCCATCGCGTCGTCGATGGCGCGCCGATAGACCTGCGCGGTGCGTGCCACGTAGTACAGGCTCTTGGTGCGGCCCTCGATCTTGAGCGAATCGACGCCGATGCGGCACAGCCGCTCGACGTGCTCGACGGCGCGCAAGTCCTTGCTGTTCATGATGTAGGTGCCGTGCTCGTCTTCCATGATCGGCATCAGCTCGCCCGGGCGGGCTTTTTCTTCGAGCAGATAGACGCGCTCGGCGGCCGGGTGGCGCGCGCCGCTGCCGCAGGTGGAAAAGGCGCTTTCGGCCTCGGTGCGCGCCTCGGCGAAGTTGAAATCCCCCTCCAGGCGGCTGACGGGCACCGCCTCGCCCGTGACCGGATCGACCGCCGCGGCCTGGGTGCCGTACTCCCAGCGGCAGGCGTTGGTGCAGGTGCCCTGGTTCGGGTCGCGCCGGTTGAAGTAGCCGCTCAGCAGGCAGCGCCCGGAGTAGGCGATGCACAGCGCGCCGTGTACGAACACTTCGAGTTCGATTTCGGGGCATTCGTTGCGTATGGCCTCCACTTCGTCGAGGCTGAGCTCACGCGACAAAATGATGCGCTGCACCCCAACACGGTGCCAGAACTTGACCGCGGCCCAGTTGGTGGTGTTGGCTTGCACCGAGAGGTGGATCGGCACCTCGGGCCATTTGTCGCGCACCTGCATGATCAGGCCGGCATCGGCCATGATGAGCGCGTCGGGCTTGAGTTCTATGATGGGTGCTATGTCGCGCAGATAGGTGCGCACCTTGTCGTTGTGGGCGATCAGGTTGCTGGTGACAAAGAGCTTTTTGCCGCGCGCACGCGCCTCGGCCATACCTTGGGCGAGTTGTTCGATGCGGAATTCGTTGTTGCGCGCGCGCAAGCTGTAGCGCGGCTGGCCGGCGTAGACGGCGTCGGCGCCGAAGTCGTAGGCGGCGCGCAGTTTGTCGAGCGAGCCGGCCGGCAGCAGCAGTTCAGGGGCTTTAAGGGTCATGGGGCGTATTTTCGGCGCTTTTGCTATTCCCTGGTGCGCGCACTGCGCCGAATGCGCCGCCAGCCTGCACCGGCCCCTGCACCGGCCCCAGCCCTGCCAGTGCCCCCTGCCCTACCCGGTCGCCTCAAGCTGCAAGGCCGCCAGCTCCTCATCCGTGAACACACGCGAGCGGGTGTGAAAGGCGCGCCCCAGCGGCCCTTCGAGCGAGAAGGTGCCGCCGGTGCCATCGATCACGTCGATGATCAGTTGCGTGTGCTTCCAGGTCTGGTACTGCGCCGTGCCGATGTAGAACGGGCAGCCGCCGATCTGGCCCAGATAGACGTCGCCGCCGCCTATCGTCAGCTCGCCCAGCAGGTAGCAGTTGGCGGCGCTGTTGTCGCAGCAGCCACCAGACTGGTGAAACATCAGCCCCGGCCCGTGCAGGCCTTTTAGCTGCTCGATCAGCTCCAGCGCGGCCGGGGTGGCGATGACTTTTTCGACCATGGCGGCTTGGCGCATCAGAAAAACCCCAGCTTGTTTTCGCTGTAGCTCACCAGCAGGTTCTTGGTTTGCTGGTAGTGGCCCAGCATGGCTTTGTGGTTTTCGCGCCCGATGCCGGACTCTTTGTAGCCGCCAAAAGCGGCGTGTGCCGGGTAGGCGTGGTAGCAGTTGGTCCAGACGCGACCGGCCTTGATGGCGCGGCCCATGCGGTAGGCCACGTTGCCGTTGCGGCTCCAAACCCCGGCCCCAAGGCCGTACAGGGTGTCGTTGGCAATCGCCAGCGCCTCGGCTTCGTCTTTGAAAGTGGTCACGGCCAGCACCGGGCCAAAAATTTCTTCCTGGAAGATGCGCATCTTGTTGTGGCCCTTGAACAGCGTGGGCTGCACGTAGTAGCCGCCGGCCAAGTCGCCGCTCATCTGCGCCGGCGCACCGCCGATCAGCACCTGCGCGCCCTCTTGGCGCCCCAGATCGAGGTAGCTGGTGATCTTGGTCAGTTGCTCTTTGGAGGCCTGCGCGCCCAGCATGGTCTCGGTGTCGAGCGGGTTGCCTTGCTTGATGGCCGCCACGCGCTTGAGGCAGCGCTCCATGAAGGCGTCGTAGATCGATTCGTGGATCAGCGCGCGCGAGGGGCAGGTGCAGACCTCGCCCTGGTTGAAGGCAAACAGCACCAGCCCTTCGATCGCTTTGTCGAGGAAGGCGTCGTCTTTGTCCATCACATCGGCAAAGAAGACGTTGGGCGACTTGCCGCCGAGTTCGAGCGTGGCCGGAATCAGGTTGTTGGCCGCTGCCTGCGCGATCACGCGCCCGGTGCTGGTCGAGCCGGTGAAGGCGATTTTGGCGATGCGCTTGCTCTGCGCCAGCGGCAGGCCGGCTTCGCGCCCATAGCCGTTGACAATGTTGAGCACGCCCGGCGGCAGCAGGTCGGCGATCAGCTCGATCAAAATGAGCAGGCTGATGGGGGTGGACTCGGCGGGCTTCAACACGATGCAGTTGCCAGCGCCCAGGGCCGGCGGAATCTTCCAGGCGGCCATGAGGATGGGGAAGTTCCAGGGAATGATCTGCCCTACCACCCCCAGCGGCTCGTGGATGTGGTAGGCCATGGTCTGGCTGTCAATCTCGCTGACGCCGCCTTCTTGCGCACGGATGCAGCCGGCAAAATAGCGAAAATGGTCGATGGCCAGCGGGATGTCGGCGTTGAGCGTTTCGCGTATGGGCTTGCCGTTGTCCACCGTTTCGGCATAGGCCAGCAGCTCCAGGTTTTGCTCGATGCGGTCGGCGATCTTGAGCAACACGTTGGAGCGTTCAGTCACCGACGTTTTTCCCCAAGCGTCGGCAGCGGCGTGGGCGGCGTCCAATGCCAATTCCACGTCTTCTGCAGTGGAGCGGGCGGCTCGCGTATAGACCTTGCCATTGATCGGCGAGATCACGTCGAAGTACTGGCCCTTGACCGGGGCGACCCATTGGCCACCGATGAAGTTGTGGTACTGCGGCTTGTAAACAATCTTGGCACCTGCGGTGCCGGGGGCTGCATAGATCATGCTGTCTTCCTCTGTGTTTGGGGTGATTGCGAACTTTGCCGATGCGGCACCTATCTCATAACAAGTTCCGTGCCAACCCCGCAGGCAATCTCAAGCCATTGATTTGTTTAAATGTCAGCGCCTGCGGCCATGAATCGAATGCGTCCGCCAGCAGTTGCAAAACGCGACACCTGTCACAAAACTGGACATTCGCACCGGTTGAGTGGGATAAGCCTTGCGCCCGCCTTGGCTTGTGCCTATACTGACCGCAGAGCCCACACTAGGGACCAGGAGACAGACCCCATGACCGCGACCCAACAGGAACGGCCACTGCGTGAAATTCGACAACATTTGCTCGACCAGGGTAGCTGCCCCCCCGGCACCCTGAAAGAGGGCTTGGCGCGCTCGTGGCAGCGCAGTCTGGCCGCCGGCCTCTCGCCCTTGGGTGCGTGCGGGCAGTTCGACCGCTTGGGCGACTCGCAGTTGCGCCAATTGCGCACCAGCCAGCACGCGCTGCTGGCGCACTCGCTGCCGGTGATGGAATACCTGTTCGAGCAGGTGCGCCAAGTGCAAGGCATAGTGATACTGGCCGACTCCAGTGGCACCTTGGTCCACACCTTGGGCGACGGGCCGTTTTTGAGCAAGGCCGAACGCGTGGCGCTGTCGGCTGGGGCCTGTTGGCATGAAGCGCAGCGCGGCACCAACGCCATTGGCACCGCCTTGGCCGAAGCGGCTGCGGTTGAAATCAATGGCGCCGAGCACTACCTTGAACCCAACGCCTTTTTGAGCTGCGCGGCGGCGCCAATTTTTTCTGGCACCGGGCAGTTGCTCGGGGTGCTCGACATTTCGGCCGAGCATGGGCATTGGAACCCCTGCAGCTTGGGGCTGGTCAACACCGCCGCCCGCAGCGTAGAAAACCGCCTGCTCTGTGCCCAGCACAAGGGGCAGGCGCGGCTGCACCTGCACCCACGCGCCGAGGGCATCGGCTCCTTGGGCGAGGGCATCGTGATCGTCTCCGACGACGGCTGGCTGATCGCCGCCAACCGCAGCGCCCGCGAGTGGCTGCGCCAAGGCGCCGGGCACTTGGGCGCCATCCGGCTGGAGCAGTTTCTGCCCCACAGCCTAGAGCAACTGCACGCCCTGCAGCGGCGCCAACCGCAGCAGCCGCTGGCCCTCACTTTGCACGACGGCCGCAGCCTGTTTGCCCAATTGCACGCCGACCCTGCTGTTTTGCACCTGCTGCCTGCGTCTGCCCAGCCTGCCCCCAGCGCAGCGCCTGGCCCTGCCGCGACCCTGCCCGTCGCCGCCCACGACGCGCTGGCCCGGCTCGACAGCGGCGACGCGCGCTGGCGCATGGCTTGCGCCAAGGTGCGCCGCATCCTCGACAAACCGATTGCCCTGCTCATCCAGGGCGAATCCGGCGTCGGCAAAGAATGGCTGGCGCGCGCCGCCCACGCCAGCGGCCCCCGGCGCACGCAGCCCTTTGTAGCCCTCAACTGCGCCGCCCTGCCCGAAGGCCTGATCGAAGCCGAGCTCTTTGGCCACGCCCCCGGCGCCTTCACGGGTGCCAAGCGCGAAGGGCGCAGTGGCCTGCTGCGCCAAGCGCACGGCGGCACCTTGCTGCTGGACGAAATAGGCGACATGCCACTGGCTGCGCAAACGCGCTTGCTGCGCGTGTTGCAAGAGCGCGAAGTCACCCCGCTCGGGGCCAGCAAGGCGCTGCCGCTGGACCTGTTCCTGATCTGCGCCAGCCACCGCCCGCTGCGCCTGGAGGTCGAGGCCGGGCGCTTTCGCGCCGACCTCTACTGGCGCATCAACGGCCTCACAGTTGAGCTGCCGCCGCTGCGCCAGCGCAGCGATTTCGAAGCCCTGACCGCCAGCCTGCTGCAAGGCACCGAGCCCGGGCGCGGCTTGACCCTTGACCCGGACTTGCTGCGCGCCTTTAAACAATACCACTGGCCCGGCAACCTGCGCCAGTACGCCAGCGTGCTGCGCACCGCCTGTGCCATGCTGGAGCCGCACGAGCACATGCTCGACTGGCTGCATTTGGCCGACGACATCCGCGCCGAATTGCAAGCAACCGGCCCCGGCAGCGCCGCAACCGCAACCACAGCCCCTGCGGTACCTGCGGTCACATCTGGCCCGCAGCCCCCGCCCTCACTGGCGGCGATGCCCCACAGCCTGATCCAGCTCGAACAGGCCGCCGTGCAACAAGCCCTGCTCGGTAGCCGGGGCAATGTCTCGCAAGCCGCGCGCACCCTGGGCATCAGCCGCCAGACGCTCTACCGCAAATTGCAGGCGCTGGGGGGCTAGTGTCTAGTACCTCGTCCCACTAAAACATTTACGATGAAATCATCTGAAAGTCGAAGTTTTTCGACTGGAAGTGAACGGGCTGGGCATTCATTTCACTGATATCAGCGAGGATGCGGTGCCTGAGTTCGTCCAAGGATGTCACGCGAATGTGGCGCAGAAACGAGCGCGCCATCTTCGAGAAGGCGAACTCAACCAGATTCAGGAATGGCGGGGCCTCGTTCGGATCATGGCGGCTCCTTTCGTTGGACGGCCGGCACAGACCAGGAACAGTCGACGACGCAAGGATAACGCAGGCTTGCACGATAACATTTGATGTGTTATCGTGCGAAACTCAAGTTATGGAGGATCAACCTTGCCGACCCTCAGCACTGCCGTTGTGCACTACCTCCAAGAGGTTCTGGGCATTCAAGCGCCAGGGGTGAAGCCGTGGGCGCGTGTCAATGAGCTGCCTTACTTCCTGCGCGACGCCTTTCAGTTCAGCGAACTGGAATTGCTGGGACAGCCGGTTGTGCTGGCGATTGGGCGGGCCGACGCCAAGCAGTCCCTCAGTGAAGTCAGGACCTGGCTGGACAAGGTCAAGGCACTGACCGGCCAGCCGACGGTCTATGTCACCGATGCCCTAGCCTCCTATGACCGCCGGCGCCTGATCGAGCAAAAAGTCCCGTTCATCGTGCCGGGCAACCAACTCTATCTTCCGGATCTGGGTCTGGACCTGCGTGAGTATTTTCGGCAGCGCGCTCCGGCCATGGAAGCAGCGCTGAGCCCGTCCGCGCAAGCCATGCTGATCACGGCCTTGCTTCGCCAGCCGTGGCAATCCGATTGGCTGCCTTCCAAGGTCGCAGTCCCCTTGGGCTACACACCCATGACACTGTCACGCGCAGTCAAGGAACTGACAGCGGCCGGGCTGGCAACCGCATACACAGTCGGCCGTTCGCGCTGGCTGCGAATGGATCTCCCCCCGGAGCAGACTTGGGAGCGTGCAAAGCCCGCTTTGCGAACGCCGGTCAGACGCACGGCATGGGTGACCGCCCGTGGGATCGTTGCACACCGGCCCAGCCGCTTCGCGGGTCTGAGCGCGCTCGCGCACTATTCCATGCTGACCGAGCCGAAATGGCCGGTGTATGCGATGACCGCCACTGACTGGAAGGCTGCGACGGATGCCGGTGTTCGCGAGTTGCCTGAGCCTGAAGCGGGCGCCCAAGAATGGCAGTTGTGGAGCTACAGCCCGGCGTTGGTGCCAGACGCCAACACGGTGGACCCGCTCTCGCTGACGCTCAGCCTGCAAGAGAACGCTGACGACCGAATCCAGCTCGCACTGAACGAACTGAAAGGACAACTCCCGTGGTGAGAGGCTTGGACATCTTCCAGGAGCGGTTCGCGGCATACACTGACCAGTACGTCCTGATTGGCGGCACGGCCGCGACCTTGACGATGGAGGAGGCTGGGCTGGAATTCCGAGCCACCAAAGATCTGGACATCGTCCTGCATGTAGAGGCACTGACCCCGGCATTTGGCGAGGCTTTCTGGAAATTCGTCGAGGACGGCGGCTACGAAATCCGTCAAACCAGCGATACCGGAAAACCCATCTTTTACCGGTTCCAGAAACCCGCTGATGATCGCTACCCGGCGATGGTCGAGCTGTTCGCGCGCGCTCCCGACGGGTTGCAACCGGCCGAAGGCAGTCCGTTGACACCGATACCACTGGACGAATCCGTCACCAGTTTGTCCGCAATCTTGCTGGACGAGGTCTATTACGCATTCATCATGGCTGGGCGCCGCGAAGTCGATGGCCTGCGCTGGGTCGGCGAAGACCGCCTAATCCCGCTCAAAGCCATTGCGTGGCTAGAACTGACGGCGCGAAAAGAGCAGGGCGCCAAGGTCGATGCCAAGGACGTGCGCAAACACCTCCACGATGTGCTGCGCCTGTCACAACTTCTGACGCCCGCCACGCGCATTGTGGTCGATAAAAAGATCGGCGACGACATGACGCGGTTCCTTGTCGCCGTCGCTGCCAACCCCTCCATTGACCCGAAAGCGCTGCAGCTTGGCAAGATTTCCGTCGCCGAACTGGTAGCCCGTATCGCCCAGGCGTATGAGATTCAAATACCTGTGCAGCAGGCGGGATGATGGATCGGCGGGTTGCGTATTCCACGCCATGGCGGACACGATGCCATGCTGATGGCGGACAGGTTGACCTAGGCGCCCGGTGTCGAGCAAGCGCCGCTTGCTGGGCATCATGGCCACGTACCAGTTCACGTCGGGGAGTTGCGCTTGAACCTCTTCGCGCTTGCCCACACCCCGGTAGACCGAGTCGGCAAAGACATCACTCTCTTGGCCGTGCAGCAGCTCGGCGGCTTGGGTCACGGCGTGCGCATTTGCCGCTGTGGTGGTGACGGTATGCACCAAGCCCGAATCGGCATCGACGCCGATGTGGGCCTTCATGCCAAAGTGCCACTGCTTGCCTTTTTGGGTCTGGTGCATGTCCGGGTTGCGGCGCATGTCAAGCGCCTGCTGCCGCGCGATTTTCTCAATCGCCTACGCGGCGATGAACCGAGATATTGCAAAGCCCTTACGAAGTGATCAATTCTCAATCGCCTACGCGGCGATGAACGACGGTGATCTTGCCCATTGGCCCAAAATGTGATTCTCAATCGCCTACGCGGCGATGAACGCTCACCTACCTGGACTGATTCAGTATTTGATATTCTCAATCGCCTACGCGGCGATGAACGACTTCGGGTGTCTGAGCCATGGAAACTTACTATTCTCAATCGCCTACGCGGCGATGAACAAAGATTCTTCGCGTTTCTAGTCGTGCATTTGATTCTCAATCGCCTACGCGGCGATGAACGAGCGGTGCGCCAGTTGCCAAAAGCCTAGACCATTCTCAATCGCCTACGCGGCGATGAACCCAGCAGCCGTGTCCGGTGCAGGTGTCGCCCAATTCTCAATCGCCTACGCGGCGATGAACCAGCATCTAGCAGGCCCTGGCAGCATCTAGCAATTCTCAATCGCCTACGCGGCGATGAACGCGTCCATTGATCAAATCTCCAGATATAGTTAATTCTCAATCGCCTACGCGGCGATGAACGTGCCGGACACCATTTTTAGCGCTTCGCCAATGATTCTCAATCGCCTACGCGGCGATGAACCAGCTCTTGCAGCAGCACCTCGGCCGCGTACCATTCTCAATCGCCTACGCGGCGATGAACTAAACCTGCTGCAAGAGCAGGGCCGCGCCCACATTCTCAATCGCCTACGCGGCGATGAACGTTCAGCACGTTGTCCCCAGCCCTGGCTGATTATTCTCAATCGCCTACGCGGCGATGAACTGGTTGCGGTAGTGCGGCAGGTACGTGATACCATTCTCAATCGCCTACGCGGCGATGAACTGGTCATCCTGCCAGAAAAACAGCGTGTTCATATTCTCAATCGCCTACGCGGCGATGAACTTGCCCGAGCGCAAGCGGAGGCGTTGAAAGATTTTCTCAATCGCCTACGCGGCGATGAACTCTGCAACGGCATTGTGCCGCACCGCCCGCATTTTCTCAATCGCCTACGCGGCGATGAACGGCCTGAGCGAAAGCGAAATGAGGATCATCATTTTCTCAATCGCCTACGCGGCGATGAACCCGATTCCAAAAACGTACACCGCCCGCGAACTTTTCTCAATCGCCTACGCGGCGATGAACACCTCGTCAACAATGAGCGTGCGCACCGTAGTGTTTCTCAATCGCCTACGCGGCGATGAACTCCAGCGAATGCGCTGGCGCTCCAAAATCTGCTTTCTCAATCGCCTACGCGGCGATGAACGAACCCGGCGCGCAAATCGAGCGCAACTGATCTTTCTCAATCGCCTACGCGGCGATGAACAGCCCGCTGCGCTCGATTCCGGCCAGCATCCCTTTCTCAATCGCCTACGCGGCGATGAACCGCTTGATTAAACGCCGTGCGTGATGCGTCGATTTCTCAATCGCCTACGCGGCGATGAACCCAAAGCATGGCGGCGAAAAGCCAAGGGCAGGTTTCTCAATCGCCTACGCGGCGATGAACTCATGGCTCGAACCGATTTACCGCTGGCTGACTTTCTCAATCGCCTACGCGGCGATGAACGCCGGGATGGTTGGATCGGGCGCGCTGGTGATTTTCTCAATCGCCTACGCGGCGATGAACGCCGGGATGGTTGGATCGGGCGCGCTGGTGATTTTCTCAATCGCCTACGCGGCGATGAACGATAGAGGCGCTCTGGATCAAGAGCGACCAGCTTTCTCAATCGCCTACGCGGCGATGAACCACTACCGCGATGCGGCGAGGCAACGCAAAAATTTCTCAATCGCCTACGCGGCGATGAACGATGCGTTCGGCTTGCTGGCCGTTGTGGCCGATTTCTCAATCGCCTACGCGGCGATGAACTACACCCATATGGCGATGGGTATCAAGGGCTTTTTCTCAATCGCCTACGCGGCGATGAACGCCTCGTCGATGTGCGCCCCGCAATCGTTGCATTTCTCAATCGCCTACGCGGCGATGAACATGGCAGCGCCTTTGCCTTGGTTGGGCACCACTTTCTCAATCGCCTACGCGGCGATGAACACCCAAAAAAAAATTGGACTTTTCAACCCATTTTTCTCAATCGCCTACGCGGCGATGAACGATAGCTCAGCTTGGGCTGTGAGGTCGAGCTGTTTCTCAATCGCCTACGCGGCGATGAACAAGCCCCTCATTGGTCAAACTGTCGATAAAAATTTCTCAATCGCCTACGCGGCGATGAACCACACAAAAACACCGCGCAGAATCCCGACGCTTTTCTCAATCGCCTACGCGGCGATGAACACTCTATTCTAAAAGCATCTCAAAGGCACCATTTTCTCAATCGCCTACGCGGCGATGAACGCTGCCATATGCCGCTTGCATCAGGCCAGCCTTTTCTCAATCGCCTACGCGGCGATGAACGCTCTATTCCAAAAGCATATCCAAGGCACCTTTTTCTCAATCGCCTACGCGGCGATGAACACGCTGCGAATGGCTCCCGGTGCCGCCGGGTCTTTCTCAATCGCCTACGCGGCGATGAACACTGGCCGCAACGCTGATGCATTTGTCATTTGTTTCTCAATCGCCTACGCGGCGATGAACACTTTTTGCCACTCAAGCCAATGCGCCTCGATTTTCTCAATCGCCTACGCGGCGATGAACATCTCGGCATTGGCCGCCGCCATGGTTTCGATTTTCTCAATCGCCTACGCGGCGATGAACGCTGTGCGCGCAGAAAAGCTGCGATTTTTTAATTTCTCAATCGCCTACGCGGCGATGAACGTAAACAGCCGCAAGATTTTGCGATCACTCACTTTCTCAATCGCCTACGCGGCGATGAACACGCCCGCCAAATTCGAGCGGCGGCTCAACATTTTCTCAATCGCCTACGCGGCGATGAACGCTGTCGTTTTTTTGCCGGACTGCACCAGATCTTTCTCAATCGCCTACGCGGCGATGAACATTCACCGGGTCAGCACGTGTCGGCGGGGGGGGTTTCTCAATCGCCTACGCGGCGATGAACTTGTGGCTGCCTTGGTGGCAGTCTTTGCACAGTTTCTCAATCGCCTACGCGGCGATGAACAGTCTGGTCACACGCCTTGCGGCAAGCCGGTTTTTCTCAATCGCCTACGCGGCGATGAACGTGCCGGTCGTCCACTTTTAGCGCGTCGGCTATTTCTCAATCGCCTACGCGGCGATGAACGGCAGATCATCCTGGCGGCGCGGCCCTCTGTATTTCTCAATCGCCTACGCGGCGATGAACGAGCGTTCATGTCGCACCTCTTTCGGCTTGTTTTTCTCAATCGCCTACGCGGCGATGAACGTGGCCTTGGCCGCGTGGCTTCTTTAACCCAATTTCTCAATCGCCTACGCGGCGATGAACGAAACCATGCGCCGCTTGGTGGCCGAGCTCAATTTCTCAATCGCCTACGCGGCGATGAACGTGACCTGCGTCAGGATGCCAGCCGGCTGATTTTTCTCAATCGCCTACGCGGCGATGAACGCAATCTCAGAGCGCTCCACGCGCTGCGAAAGTTTCTCAATCGCCTACGCGGCGATGAACCAGTTGGCACGACCGGGAACGAAACCATTGCATTTCTCAATCGCCTACGCGGCGATGAACATCGTGGAGCAGCTCAACGACGTGCCGACTTTTTTCTCAATCGCCTACGCGGCGATGAACGCTTCGGGCTTGGGCGGTGATGGTTTTTGGCTTTTCTCAATCGCCTACGCGGCGATGAACTTGCCGCGCTGGCTGCGCCTGTCGCAGCGCCATTTCTCAATCGCCTACGCGGCGATGAACACCTCTTTTAATCATTGCACCGCTGGCAAGTGTTTCTCAATCGCCTACGCGGCGATGAACTTTTCGGATGGCTAGCTACTTCCATCCTATCCTTTCTCAATCGCCTACGCGGCGATGAACTCATCCTTCATCGCGGGAAACCCTGCCCTTTATTTCTCAATCGCCTACGCGGCGATGAACACCCGCACCGGCAAACACCAGGAGATCATCATTTTCTCAATCGCCTACGCGGCGATGAACAATCGTCCAAATGCCAGAGTCGTTGCGAACCATTTCTCAATCGCCTACGCGGCGATGAACTGGTTGCTGCCATCCCATCTCACGCTGTGGCCTTTCTCAATCGCCTACGCGGCGATGAACCCTACCGCCCGCGCCTGCTGTGCCTGCTTGATTTTCTCAATCGCCTACGCGGCGATGAACGACGGCCAGTCGGTGCCGATGCCGCAGGACGATTTCTCAATCGCCTACGCGGCGATGAACACATTCAAGCATTGGATACCCACCGTCATTTATTTCTCAATCGCCTACGCGGCGATGAACTCAATGGTGATCTCACCCTCTTTCTGGTGAGTTTTCTCAATCGCCTACGCGGCGATGAACCTTGCGGGGGGGCGCAGCCCACTGGGGGGTATTTTCTCAATCGCCTACGCGGCGATGAACTCAAGCCTTGCTTGCCGCCGCCGCCACTGCATTTTCTCAATCGCCTACGCGGCGATGAACCTTGCGACGCCAAAGCTCACGCTGGGCGGCGTTTTCTCAATCGCCTACGCGGCGATGAACGGGGTAGAGCTCGAGCTTGAGTTGGCGGCGGGTTTCTCAATCGCCTACGCGGCGATGAACCTTAGGGTCGAGCCAGTCGCCCATGAGACTGTTTTCTCAATCGCCTACGCGGCGATGAACGGATTGAGCACAGAGGAATGCCGCACCTGGATTTTCTCAATCGCCTACGCGGCGATGAACGATTAACCCATCACCAACAGCCGCCAACCCGTTTTCTCAATCGCCTACGCGGCGATGAACCCATGGTCTACGAGTGGCTCACTAAATCTATGTTTCTCAATCGCCTACGCGGCGATGAACGACTTCGGGATTTCGAATGCAGAAATCTGATTTTTCTCAATCGCCTACGCGGCGATGAACAGCGAAATTCTAACAGATTATTAAAGAGCAACAACGACTTACGTGAATTTGACAGCCTCAACCTTCGCCGCTGCGGCTGCATCGCAAGTCACTGATTTTTCATAACTTTTCCAGGCAGCTCAGAAACGAAGGTCATCGCCTTGTCGAGTACGTGGCACTCCAGTGCCAGTTCGATGATGCGGGCACGAAATACGTTGTCAGCAGTCTTGCTGGTGCCGGCCTTGAAGGCGGCGGGCATGATCAGCCAGTCTTTGTACAGGTCGGCGATGTCGAACACTAGCGCCCCGCGCCGTGTTTTACCGTGCAAGACCGGCAAAAAATATGGCACCCCCATCCCGTGCAGCGCCACAGCAGCGTAGCCGTAGGCCAGATAGTTGCCGTGATCCAGAAAAGCATTCACGCGCTGCCCGGGCGTCTCTTGTTGCCCCATTCCGTGAGCGCGTGCAAAACGCTCCAGCGCAAACTGCCGCGCCATGCCTGCGTAAAGCTGCTTGGCGTAGTGCGCTTCGGCGGCCAGCAAATCGGCATTGCTGCTGCAGCGATTCAGGCGCGCTTCAAAGTCACCAAATACCGCTTCGTCCATCTGGATTTCGAGTTTAGGCAGGATGGCGCGGCTCCACTGCGCACGTTGGCGCAGCAACGCGCGGCCCATTTCCAGCCTATTGTGCTCCGCACTCCACAGGGCAAACCATTGCTGGGCGTGGGCGGTCGGGCGGTACTCATCCTGCGGCAACATGAACGCCACGTCCAGACACCCAAAAAGCGGTGAGCCGCCGGAGCCGCAAAACCCCACCAGCACATTCGATTCGGCCAGCTTGCGTACGGCGGCATCGGTAATCGAGGTGCCTTTGCCCAGCAAGATAAAGGCGGTGTTTTTGTCCGGGATGGACACGAACTGGTCAATTCCATCGGCCCCCTCGGTCAGATAAACGATGCGGTTGTCGCGCTGCATCACGCGCACGTGCTCGAGGTAGAACACGTTGGCGCGCTTGGACAGCATGACCGCCTGCGGTCTGCGCTCAGGCTTCATTCCAGCACCGGCAGGGCCACGGTTTGCGTTTGGCGCGACAGGCCGTAGCCGTTGGGCTGGCCTCGATCCGAGTCAGCGGCGCGGATGCGCTCAATCACCAGCCTGAAGCCATGCCCCATGGAACTGCGCATGCGCAAAAAGGGCAGCCCATGCTGTTGCTCCAGTCGGCGCAAACGGGCTTGCGCTTGCAGTTCGCGCTTAACCCCGGGTGCTATTGAGCCTGTCTTGGAGGGCGCTGAAGGCAAGCGGTGCATTCGGTAAGCCTCAAACTCGGCCACACCCTGCGGTGCACGGCGTATGCGAGAGCCCTCGGCCAAATCGGCCGCCATGGGTGCGCGCTCGATACCGTCGTAAAGCGCTTCTGCGCCCTGCGCCTCTTGGGTGAAAACGCGCAGCCGCTGGCCCAGCGTGAATTTGCCCTCGCTCATGTAGTCCGGAAAAGCAATGGCGAATGGCGTAGCCGACTGCGCACCGGACACGTGTACGATGCGCAAAATCCGGCCCAGTCGATCCCAATCTGGCACCCCGGGGTCGGGGCGTAGCCGCAAATCAAAGTAGGTGCAAAAGCTCATGGCGCGCTCACTGCTTCTCAGAGAACACGCCGCCACGCACCAGCAGGGCGATGAGATAGGCGGCTCTTGGGTCGAGACTGTCTGAGGGCTGGAGTTCATCGACGAGCGTCAGCAAGTCTTTGGCCCCGGACTTGTCTGTGTCCCGAAACAGCCGGTTGTGCTCCAGGCTGGCCCCGTTGGGTTCGATCGGGATGGGCATCCCTTGGTGCGCTTCTTGGCACCCTGGATACCAGGTGTCGATGCTGCGAATGGCGTTGCCAATCTTTTGATCCCGCAGTGCGGCCCGGCCCATGTCGATCATATCGGCGGCGAACTCGCCTGCGTCCTCTCCGTCTTTGTTGCCGCCGCTCATGATGGCGATCAAGTCTTTGCGCGCGATCATGTCCACCTTGTACAGGGATCTGGCAAAGCCTTTGGGCTTGGCAGTCACCATGTTTTGCGAAGGAAAGACCTCGACTTCGCCTTTGAAGCCGAACCGCACATCACCCTGCACGCTGATGTGCGTGTTGTGGCCCAGCAGGCCAGCGCGGATCACGTTTTCGGCCAAGGCGCGCTCGTCGTCGGTATAGGCGTCGAAGTCACGCAAGCGGCTGCCCGTGCTTGAATACGTGTGTCCACCAGCGTAGGTTGCCGTCACGCTCACCTCACCCAAGACGCGGTTGCGCCAGAGCCAGCGGCCATTCAGGATGTTGCGCGCATAGCGGCGGCAGACTTCCTCGAACTCCGGCACACCCTCGCGGAAAAAGCGCTCCACAAAACCGTCCAGCGCGGCACGGTAGGCCGGATCGGCGCAAGCAAAGAGCAGTTGCTTGGCGTCAATGGTGCGGTACGCAAACGCCACCCGCAAGCCGATGGCATCCGGGCTGGTTTTGGCGCTCTCGGTGCGCTGGATATTGGCGGCATCGCCATTTTTTGGGTTGTTGTTGATGCCGCGTATGCCGTGGCGGATGACGCGCAAAGGCAGTTCAGCAAGGCTGCCGTCGGCCTTGGGTACCAGGCTAAACATGATTCCATCGCTGATGATGGTGCCGCGTTGCACCGAAAGCACGTCGGGCAGCTTGCGGGATTTGTCAGACTTTGCGGCCTTGGAGGTTTTTCCGGGTTTGCCGGATTGGGTGCTGGCCGGGGACTCCCCCTCGAAAAGGTCCGGGTTGGATGGCACTTCGACGACGGTTGCGCTTGACATGGGATGCTCCTTTGAAAAGTGAATCAGGCAGGGGTTGTGGGACTGGTGTTCAGACTGAGATCGGCGCGGTTGCTGACGAGGAACTGATCCCCATCCCAGCCGTGGCGCCATAGATGGGTCGGCAGCAGTCCGCCCTCTTGGTTTTCATCTTGCTTGCGGGCGGCGCGCACCGGGGTGTAGCGCAACAAGCCGATCATGTGCTCGGCAAAAGCGTGCGGCTTGGCATCGCGCGCGCCTCGGCGCTGCTCCTGTGGCACCTCCAGCAGCGCATAGCCCAGGTTGGCTGGGACGATCCAGGCACCGCTGCGTGTGGCTTGCAGCAGGGCCAGCATAGGGTCGGGCTGTGCGCACAGCAGATCGCTGGCATCGTCGATCCAAAAGCCCGATCCCAATGCACCCAAGGCAGCGTCCCATTGCTCGTGCGCACGAACTTTGGCGCTCAGGATATTGCCGCCGGCCAGCCTCATGCGCAGCAGTTGGGTCTCAATATCGGGTGCGGCTGCTGCGCTGACATGCGCCTGGCAGTCGAGCAACAGCGCCCACTCCAGATCGGCCAGCGCATCGGGCTGCAGAGGCGTCCCTTGGGGCGTCTTGACGCTGTCGAACTGGTACGCGCCACGGCGCTGCACCAGATATGGGTCCAGCCAGCCGCCCTTTTTCTCCAGATACTCGATCCAAGGCGCGCAGTGCCGATGCACCAAGCCCACACCCTGCACGCCCAGCCCCTGCCTGCGTTTGCCAAGCTCCATGTCCAAGGCGTGCATAGCCATGACGGCGGCAAATACCGGCGCCGGGGCGATGAAGTCGATGCTTTGCAGCATGCTGGCCTTGCTGACCTTTAAGTCGATCACGAGATAAGTCACAGCACACCTCCCAATACTTGCTCGATGGCGGCGCGAGCGCGCCGATGCGCTACCGTACCCGCCGCAAACAGCCCGCCACCGCTGGCTTGGTCAACCGTTTTGCGGCGCAGCAGATCCACCAGATGATCCGCCATGGCGGCGCGGTACTCGGCACCAAAGTTTTGTCGAATCAGGCAGAGATCGAGCAAAGGGGGCTCGGATTTGCGCGCCTGCGTGACGCGCTCTTCAAGGCTGATTGCACCCTCCTGCTCCTGCCCTTCTTGGCCTTCTTGGCTTGCTTTGCCTTTGGGCGCATCCCACGAGGATTGCGCCAAGTCTTCGGCAAAACCCACGGCCTGGGCATGGCATTGGCGCACCCATGTGGCCAGCGCACCACTGGCCTGCACCCGTGTTGCAGTTGTGGCGCTTGAATCTTGCAGCGCCGCGGATGCCTCCATCGCCAGAGCTTGCTTGACCACCCCCTCAAGGTCTTTGTTTGCAATCCATGCCGTCCACGGCCGATGCAAGAAGCGCCATGCCCTGCGCAGATCGGCGCTGCGCTGAGGAGCGCTGAAAAGCAAAGGGTTTGCAAACCCGATCTGGTTCCAATGCAGCGTCGCATTGATGGGTTTAGCCCCGCCGACGGGTAGCCCGATACGCCTGAACACGCGTGCCGTGGCTTTGCTCGGCTGTGCAGATTGCTCGGCACCAACTATATCCGCCACTTGCTCATCCTGCGCCGCATCTGCCAGTGCTTGCTCATAGGTTTGCACTGCATCGGCCAGCAGCACCCCAAAACCGGCAGCGGGCAACGGACTCAGAGCCACGTAGCCATCACCAACTGGCAGCAGAATCTGACGCAGCCGGTGATCCACAAAAGCGGGGTGGCGTTCGCTGGCCTGTCGCAGCGCCGCGCTGACCCCTTGCTTGATGGTCGACTGGACCCGGTGCGACAGGCCCGCTGCCTGGATCAGCGGGTCATCGCTGTCGACCTTCAGCACCCGCTGATAAATCCCCTTGTTGTCGTTCTTGGTCTGGTCTAGCGGCAATCTGATGCCCGCCTGCAGCAGACGGCGGCTAGAAAGATGGGGTTGATCGCTGGGAGCATCAGGGGCAAACAGGCTGGCATCGCGGGCATCGCTGTGTATCAACTTGCCAGAGAAGTGGGTGCCCGCATCAAGCATGGCCTCACGCCCAATGTCAGCCAACTCTTGGTCGGAGTAGCGCTCGATCTGCTGATTCAGCAGATCCAGACAGCGCCACAGGTATTCCTGTGCAGCAGTCTCGCTCGAAGGGATGGGCGGGTGCGGGGCGTAATCGGCAAACCAGCCCTGCAAGCCAAAGAGCTTGAGCAGCAGATCGACTTCGGGTGCATTGGCTGCGCACACGGCACAAAACGCCCTGGCATCCTGAGCCGCCTCCAGTTTTTCCGTGTTCACTGCAACGGTGCGCCTAGGCCCGCCCTTGCACAGCCGCAGCAGGGCGGCATAGGAATCGGCAAGCGCGGGCTTCCTGTCACCACTTGGCTCTTTGTTGCTGATTTCAGCATTTTCACTGCTCATGCGGGCTCCTTGGGCGTTGCTTTGGCGGATGCGCCCGGCGCGAAGCCGGGGTTTTGTGGGATTCTGCGAAGATTCTAGGTGGGTCAATTGCGTAAGTCAACCAAGTGTTTTTTTCTTTTCAGAAATACATACTTAAAAATTGCCTTTATTGTCTTTTTGTAAAATAGCGCTATGGAAACCTCCGAAACCCATTCCATTTTCGTCCTGCGCCGCGCTTGGACCCTAGGCGTCTGCCTGCGCGCCGACATCGAGCGCGCCTTTGCTACCCACAAATCACCCGCCAAAACCTCGGCCATCATGGCGGCGGCGGTGCGGCGCTGGCCCGCACACCTGCACTGGGAAAAGCGCATGGGGGTGCGGCCGGTGCAGTCCGCCATGACGCCAAAACCAGCCCAGGCGCAAGTCGTGCTCGACTTGCTGGCCAGCGGTGCGTCGCCGCAGATAACTGGGGTGTTTGACGACGACGGCGTGGGCATACTGCGTCCGCAACCCCTGCCCTCCCGCGCCATGACGCCGGCTGCTACGCAGATGCTGCTGCAAGCCGCCCTGCGCGAGCAGCCGGTGCGCGTGCTCTACGTGGGCTTGCGCAAAGGTGAGCAGCCGCGCTGGCGCAAGCTCTGGCCCAGCGCACTGGAATACACAGGCTTGCACTGGCGCCTGCACGCCCAAGATATGGATGATTCCGTGACCGCCCCCGCGCGTGACCCAGTCGGCAGCACAACGGGGGCACCAGCCCCTCCAATCAAGGTGTTCCTGCTCGCTCGGGTGCTCGATGCCCAGCCCCTGAGCGAGCGCGACGCGCCCAAGGGCTTCAAGCGCCGCTTGCTGGTGCAGACCATGCGCCGCTTGCGCGTGCATCTGAGCGAAGAACTCACCCCGGAGCAAGAAGCCGTCGTCAAAAACAGCCTCGACATCGCGCCCGACGGCTCTATGCGCTGGCCCGCTTACTCGCTCTACGAGTTCAAGCGCGACTACGGGCGCACCCCGCCATCGGCCCATGTGGTCTGGCCGCTTCTCAGCCGCATCGATGAACTGGAGTAATTGCCTGCTGCGCCGCGATGGCTCAAAATCGCGTTACATGCTACACTTTGCCTGACCCAGACAACGAGGTTTACCATGCCCCAAACCCTCAACGAGCGCGTGCAAAAATACCGCGAAGGCTTGCGCAGGGCCGGTCTGCGTCCGGTGCAAATCTGGGTGCCCGACACGCGCGCGCCGGGCTTTGCGCCGGAATGCCAGCGTCAAAGCAGGCTGGTTGCCACGGCCGATCGGGCCGACGCGCAGATGCAGCGGCTGATGGACGACGCACTGGCGGATGTGGACGGCTGGACGGCATGAAGCGGGGCGACTTGGTGACCATCGCCATGCAGGGGGATTTTGGCAAGCCTCGACCCGCCTTGGTGATCCAGGCCGATGCGTTCAGCGATCTCTTGAGCCTGACGCTGTTGCCCGTGACCAGCACCATGCTCGATGCCCCCCGGCTGCGGGTGTCGTTGCAGCCCAGCGCGGCCAACGGTTTACAAAAGCCTTCGCAGGTCATGGTGGACAAAGCCATGACGGTCAAGCGCGAGCGCGTGGGGCAAGCCATTGGCCGCATCGACCCCGACGCCCTCGTCGAGGTCGAGCGCTGCTTGGCGATTTTTTTGGGGATTGCCAGGTGAGTGGCGCGTTCGCTGCCGCACTGCCAGTCTGACTCCATGCACGTCGTTTTTGTCTCCAACTGCGAACTCAAGGCGCTGCCGCGCACGCGGGCGCTGCTGGATCGCTACGCCAGCCGCATAGGCGAACGGGCCTGGGCCACGCTCATCACCGAACAGGCGCTCGACGAGGTGCGCAGCGCGCTGCGCCGAGGGGCCAGCCGCCAGACCTCGGTGGCCTGCTACCGCAGCGATGCGGTTTTGGGCCTGCGCCCCGTGTGGGTGGTGGGCAATCGCAGATCCTACGACCCGCATGGGCGCTTTGCGGTGGCCACACAGACCAGAAAAAAGGCGTTTCCCTTGTTTTTGCGCCATGCCGCGCTGGTGGCGCGCCTCAGTGGCTATGTGCATGACTGGGGCAAAGCCAGCCTGCACTTTCAGTCCAAGCTGCGCAGCAGTTGCGATGCGGCGGCTGGCAACAAACCGTCTTCAGATCCCGTTCGTCACGAATGGATCTCTGCCTGGCTGATGCGCGCCGCGCTCAGCAGCACAAACAGCAAGAACAGCAAGGCCATCGACGAGCAAGCGCTCATCGGAGCCTGGAAAGATTTGAGCATCAAAAATGCCACTGCCATCAAGGATGACGTGCCCGCTCCTGCCGCCATGCGCAGCGGCACGGATGCCATGCTGTGGGCCGTGATCACGCACCACGGCGGCATTGGCGGTGGCTTGAACGGCAGCAGCACGGGCGACGATCATGTTCGCACAGGCGCAGGCTTTGATGTCAAAACTTTTCACGCCAACGTAACCTTGGCCCGGCCAAACGCCTTCGCGCCGATTTCCCCGATCACCCCGGCAAGCAAACTCGATACCCAGCGCTGGCAGCAATTGCTGGCGGACACCCGCAAGACGCTGGATCGGGTGCAGGCCATCGAGCGCGCGCACCCGTATTGGGAAGGCGTGATGCTGGCGGCACGCGCCGCGCTGATTCTGGCCGATCACAAAGTCTCTAGCGGGACTTTTGATGGCGCAAGGGAGGACGGGATTGTTTATGCCAATACCAAGGCGGATGCTGCGGCAACCGCAGCAACTTCGGCGGCGATTCACGCCTCGGCCCCGCAGGAACGGTACGCCATCCCGATAAAACCAAAAAACCCATGGAGCAAACCCAAGCCAGCCGCTCGACCACCCACAGTTGCAACAAAGCGCGCTGCCATTGCACCGCCAGTGCGCTATTTGGACCAGCCGCTTTCCTGGCACCTGCAGCAAGTCGGCGACAAGGCGGCCGACTGCGTGCGCATGCTCGCTGGCGAGGACTTGCCCGCCATCGATGTCGCACTGGTGCGCTCGGTGCTAGGGCGGCGTGCAGCGCCCGATTCGCGCTACGCCTGGCAAGACCGCAGCGCAGATTTTGTTGCGACCCTCAAAGGCAGCAAGTTGGTTTTCAACGTCGCGTCCACCGGGGCGGGCAAAACGCTGGGCAACCTCAAGCTGGCTTTTGCCATGCGGCCCGAGCAAACACGGCTGGCAGTGGCTTTCAATCTGCGCAGCCTCACAACCCAAACCTTCCGCGCCTTTGAAAAACACATCAGCGCAGCCGGTCAAGCAGCGGCCTTCGAGCGCGACTTCGCTTGCCTGCTGGGCGAGCGCGGTGCGAACCACGATTTGACCGCCCAGGGCGACACGAACGAGCGCAGCGCAACCTTCTTGCCCTACTCCGCCGAAGACGGCGACGACCACCCCGATGACCCCATCCTTGACCTGTGCGGGGCCGACAGCCTGGTGCTGCCCGACTGGATCCAGCAGATCGCTCCGGGGCGCAAGGATGGCATAGCAGAAAACGACAAGTTGCTCAAACTCATCGCCAGCCCGGCCCTGATCTCGACCATGGACTGGATCGTGGCAGCCGGTGAGCCCGGCGAACAGGCGCGGCACGCCAAGGCGCTGATTCGTGTTGCCAACAGCGATTTGATCCTCGACGAGGTGGACTCCTACGATGTCAAAGCCGCTGTGGCGGTAATGCGCGTGGTGCAGACCGCCGCCACCTTCGGGCGCAACGTGATCGTCTCCAGCGCCACCCTCAACCCGGAGCTGGCGCACGGCCTGGCACTGGCATACGCAGCAGGGCGGCGTGCATATGCCGCGATGACGGGCGAGCAAGACTGGCACCTGGTGCTGGTCAACGATGGGCAAGACTTCAGCCCGGATTCGCTGCGCGCACCCAATGGTGATGCGGCGGATGCGTTCTATCGCCGCACCATGAAGGGCATAGCGCAGGCGCTGCAAGCGCAAGCGCCCACCAAGCGCTACGAAATCGCTCCGGTGAGCAGCGCCGATGCCATCCCATTGATCGTGATCGAGCAGGCAGCGCGGCTGCACGAGCGTTTTGCTGCCGAGGTGCCAAGTCTGCCCTGCCGCCTCTCCATCGGCTTGGTGCGGGTAGCCAATGTGTCGCGATGCATGGAATTGTCGGAAGCGCTGCGCGCCGACGGGCGCTTTGTGGTTACAGCCTACCATGCGCGCGAACTGGCGCTGCACCGCGCCGAACGCGAGCAGTGGCTGGACCGGGTGCTGGATCGCAACAACGATGGGTGGATTGTCGCGCTCAAGGAGTGCTGCCCCTGGATTGCCGACAAGAAACCCGGCGAGGACGTGCGGCTGGTGGTGGTGGCCACCCCGGTGGAAGAAGTGGGGCGCGACCACGATTTTGACTGGGCGCTGATCGAACCCTCCAGCATGCACTCCATTATCCAGACGGCAGGTCGCGTAAACCGGCACCGGCGCGCAGCCGTGGCGGATGCCAATATCGTGCTGCTGGCGCGCAACTGGCACAGCTTTGCCACGAAGGATGGGCTGGCCTTCATCCGCCCTGGGCTGGAAACCAAAGACGAGCACGCGCACAGCACGCACGATTCACACGATCTGCACCATCTGATGCAGGCCGAATCGAACCAAACACATTCAGGCCAAGCGCAGAGCAATGTGCTCAACGCGGCGCTGGTGTTTGATGAGGGCGAGGGCGGGCGCAAAACCCGGTTTGCCGCCTGCGATGAAGCCGCCACCCGCCACCATATCCGTCTGGCCAAGCCCATCATCGAGCGCCAGTCCAGCCAGGAAACGGCTTTCATGCGCAAGGAGTACGCCTCGCGCTTTCCGCTGCGTGACAAGACGGAGCCGTTTCACTACGAGCTTGACCCGGCGAAGGGTGTTTTCTGGCTGGCCAATGACCAAAAACCGGCACGCAATCCCATGACCTGGCACCCGATCCCGGAAAACACCTGGCTTTGCATGACAGAGGAAGAATCCGTGGTCAAGGACGCGGCCAAGCAGGCGGGTGCCCAGGGCCGAAAGGCGTCAAGCGCATGGACGGTTTCGATCAATCGGTATGACAGAAATACGCCCTCTCACGCCAAATTGGACTTGCACTGGAATGGGGTGGTGGCGAGTTGATCGCTGGAGCGCCCTAAGCACCCGGTGAGGTGCGTACCCCGATGGCCAGGTGGCCGGTGCTCGCCATCCGAGTTCCTGGACAGAATGGCAACAATCGCAGGCAATGCACTTGCATTGACACGGCAAGGCGATCGCATTACCATGCAAGGCATCCACCTCTTGCACCGGAGAACGCCATGCCTGCCACCCTCGAAGTCGAATCCACCCTGACCGACCGCTACCAGACCACGGTGCCAGAAACCGTGCGCCGCGCCCTTCAGTTGGGCAAGCGCGACAAGATCCACTACACCATCCGCCCAGGCGGCGAGGTCGTGCTGAGGCGTGCCGAGGCTTGCGACAGTGAAGACCCGGTGCTTGGCGCGTTCCTGGGTTTTCTGGCCCGCGACATCGCCAGCCACCCAGATCGTCTGCAGGCCATAGACGCCAACTTCGTGCAGCGCCTCCAGTCGCTGACCGGCGGCATCGAGGTCGATCTCGACGCCCCCCTGTCGGGGGACGATGAATGAGCAGCAGCAAGCCTGCACCCTTGGTCGTTCATGGCTGGACGGTGTTTGCGCACCCGCTGTTTCTTGCCCAGTTGGAAGCGTTGGCGCAGCAGGTCGAGGCCCTCAAGCTGCAAGACCCGGTCGGGTACGTGAAGAAGAACGCCACCAAGCGACTGGCGGCGCTCACCCAGTTGGCGTTCGACGTGATCCCGCAAGACCCGACACGAACCGAATACCGGCAGGGCAACACCCTCGGCGGCGACCACAAGCACTGGTTCCGTGCCAAGTTCTTTCAGCAGTACCGGTTGTTTTTCCGCTACCACGCGCAAGCCAAGGTGATCGTGCTCGCTTGGGTCAACGACGCGGACAGCAAACGCGCCTACGGGAGCAGCGACGACGCTTACCGGGTATTTCGCAAGATGCTGGAGAGCGGCCACCCGCCTAGCGACTGGAACCAATTGCTGGCCGAGGCCTGCTCCGAGGGGCAGCGCTGGACAAGACTTGCCATTGACTTTAATCCAAGTATTGGTTATCCTACAAGTTAACCAATGCTAGTTTTATGAAGTCCTCCCTGAAAAAGCGCTCCGCCCTCAGTCCCGCTCAGCATCTGCAATGGTCTGAGCTTGCGCATGCGCATTTTCTGGGCGCGCTGATGCGAGCAGCCAAATGGCAAGCTGGGGAGTTAGCCTTCCACGGTGGCACCAATCTGCACCTGTGCTGGCAATCCTCACGCTACTCGGAGGATCTGGATTTTCTGCTTTGCAGTTCACGCAACCACATGCGCGCAACCATTGATCGCGCCGCCAAGGAGGTGCTGCAAAACTTTCAGGCCATCGATCCCGCCTTCCAGATCGAGCTTCGGGACAAGACCAAAAACCCCCAGCGCATGATCACCCAGCATTTGGTAGTCAAACACCCGCAAGTGATGGGGCAAGTCATGGTGAAGCTGGAGTTTTGGCGCGTGGACCCCTTGTACATGGCCAACTACCCCACCGAACTGCGAACCCCTTTGGGGCCAGGTGACTACCGTGCAAGCATTCGCTCACCGGTGCCGAGTGCGACCAAGGCCTGTGCGTTTGCCGACAAATTGGTGGCCTTCTCCACGCGCCCTCATTTGAAATGGCGCGACCTCTACGATCTGTGGTGGATCGGGACACAGAGTCAAGTGAATCTGGATATGGCTGCGGTGACACGCCAATACCTGCACAACCTTCAGGCCTACGAAACCGCAGGAGGACTGCCTGCTCACAAAGCCGTCTTGCACTTGATTGAAAAATATACCGACGCTGAACTGGTCGCGGCGGCAGACCCAGACCTCAAAAACTGGCTCCCACAAGCCTTGTGGGAGCAGTTCCAGGGTCATGGACTGCGGGAAATCGTCTCATACGTCAGGCACACACTCAGGCAGTACAGCGAACGAATTTCCCAGACTCTCAACGCACCCGGACGCCCACCGTGATGGACCCGCTCAGCAAAACCAAGCGCACCAGCGCCATTCAGCGCCTGGCCCAGTTGCCGGAGGTGTTTGATCTGGGCCACTTCGCTCTGCTGGCCGGCATCAGCCCGGCTTCGGCCAAGGTCATGCTGTCGCGCTGGTCCGCGCAAGGCCTGATTGCTCACGCAGGGCCGCACGCGGGCCTTTACTACAAACGCCTGGCGCAACAATGGAGCCGCGACGATCAAACCGCCTGTGCCATTTTGACGCTCTATCCGGCAGCGATCGTCAGCGGCGCATCGGTTTTACACGCCCACGGCTGGACCACGCAAATCCCGCGCAGCATCCATGTAAGCGTTCCTAGGGCTACGCGCAGCGTGCAACTTTTTGACGTAACCCTGACGCAACGCCCCATGAGCTGGTTCCGCCTAGTCCACGAGCACAGCGCTTGGGCGCTGGATCTGGATTCAATCATTGCCACAGGAAATCCATGGGATCGGTTACGCAAACTCAGTCCGGCCTGGGCCCTAGTGGATCTGCTCAGGCACACAGATGGCTGGCAGCCAGACCCGGACGATCTAGACATCCCGCTGGCTGCACATGCAGCCATACGGTATGCAGCACAGGCCTTGGGCTTGGGCTGTCGATACCTAATGGCATTCGGCATCGGTGGCAGCGCAGTCTTAAGCCCAGAAGCGCCAGCGACTATCAATCTGGACTACTGAGGGCAAGCGCCGCCCGACCCCAGCCACGCCCTCAGACCGCCACCTCCCTGGCAGCCTCGGCGTATTCCTCGATCTGGTCGAAGTTGAGGTATTTGTAGATCGCTGCGCCGTCTTGATTCACCACGCCCATGGCCGCGTGGTACTCGGCCACGGTGGGGATGCGGCCCAGCTTGGAGGCAATCGCCGCCAGCTCGGCCGAGGCCAGGTACACGTTGGCGTTCTTGCCCAGGCGATTCGGGAAGTTGCGTGTGCTGGTCGAGATCACGGTGGCACCTTCGCGCACCTGCGCCTGGTTGCCCATGCACAGGCTGCAACCGGGCATTTCGGTGCGGGCACCGGCGGCGCCGAAGCTGGCGTAGTGGCCTTCCTTGATCAGCTCGCTCTCATCCATTTTGGTCGGCGGTGCCACCCACAGCTTGACCGGGATGTCGCGCTGGCCCCCGAGCAGCTTGGCGGCGGCGCGGAAGTGCCCGATGTTGGTCATGCACGAACCGATGAAGGCCTCGTCGATATGGGTGCCGGCCACGTCCGAGAGCACCTTGGCGTCGTCCGGGTCGTTCGGGCAGCACAGGATCGGCTCCTGGATATCGGCCAGGTCGATCTCGATCACGGCGGCGTACTCGGCATTGGCGTCGGCTTCGAGCAACTCGGGCTGGTCCAGCCACTGCTGCACTTTCTCGATCCGGCGCGCCAGTGTCTTGGCGTCTTGGTAACCGTCGGCGATCATGTTCTTCATCAGCACGATGTTGCTGGTGAGGTATTCCTTGATCGGCTCGGGGTTGAGCTTGATGGTGCAACCGGCCGCAGAGCGCTCGGCCGAGGCGTCGGAGAGCTCAAAGGCTTGCTCCACTTTGAGGTCCGGCAAGCCTTCGATTTCGAGGATGCGGCCCGAGAAGATGTTTTTCTTGCCCGACTTGGCCACGGTCAGGAGCCCTGCCTTGATGGCGTACAGCGGGATCGCGTGCACCAGGTCGCGCAGCGTCACGCCGGGCTGCATCTGGCCTTTGAAGCGCACCAGCACCGATTCCGGCATGTCCAGCGGCATCACGCCGGTGGCGGCGGCAAAGGCCACCAAGCCGGAGCCGGCCGGGAAGCTGATGCCGATGGGGAAGCGCGTGTGGCTGTCACCGCCGGTGCCCACGGTGTCGGGCAACAACAGGCGGTTGAGCCACGAGTGGATCACGCCGTCGCCCGGGCGCAGCGACACGCCCCCCCGGTTGCTGATAAAGGCGGGCAGTTCGCGGTGCATCTTGGCATCCACCGGCTTGGGGTAGGCCGCGGTGTGGCAAAAGGACTGCATCACCAGGTCGGCGGAAAAACCCAGGCAGGCCAGGTCTTTGAGCTCGTCGCGGGTCATGGGGCCGGTGGTGTCCTGCGAGCCCACCGTCGTCATGCGCGGCTCGCAGTAGGTGCCGGGGCGCACCCCCTGGCCCTCGGGCAGACCGACGGCGCGGCCGACCATTTTTTGCGCCAAGGTAAAGCCCGCTTGGGTGGCCTTGGGTGCCGTGGGCAGACGAAACAGCGTGGATGCAGGCAGGCCGAGGAACTCGCGTGCCTTGGCGGTGAGCGCGCGCCCGATGATCAGGTTGATGCGGCCACCGGCGCGCACTTCGTCGAGCAGCACCTCGCTCTTGAGCTGGAAGGTGGTTAGGGTGGCACCGCCCTTGAGGATCTTGCCCTCGTAGGGCAAGATGTCGATCACGTCGCCCATTTCCAGCTTGCTCACATCGACTTCGATCGGCAGCGAACCCGAATCTTCTTGGGTGTTGAAGAAGATTGGGGCGATCTTGCCGCCGAGCGTGACACCGCCAAAGCGCTTGTTGGGCACGAAGGGGATGTCTTGCCCAGTGGCCCAGACCACCGAATTGGTGGCCGATTTTCGGCTCGAGCCGGTGCCCACCACATCGCCCACGTAGGCCACCAGATGGCCCTTTTTCTTCAGGTCTTCGATGAACTGCATCGGGCCGCGCTTGCCGTCTTCCTCGGGCTTGAAGGCGGCCCCACCCGGCATACCAAAGTCTTGGCGCGTGTTCTTGAGCATGGCCAGGTAGTGCAGCGGGATGTCCGGGCGGCTCCAGGCGTCGGGGGCGGGCGAGAGGTCGTCGGTGTTGGTCTCGCCGGGCACCTTGAAGACCGTGACGGTGATTTGCTTCGGCACTTCGGGGCGGCTGGTGAACCAATCGGCGTCGGCCCAGCTTTGCATCACCGCTTTTGCCTGGGCATTGTCAGCCTTGGCCTTGGTGGCGACGTCGTTGAAGAAGTCGAACATCAGCAGGGTCTTCTTCAAAGCGGCGGCAGCCACGCCCGCCACTTCAGGGTCGTCGAGCAGGTCGATCAAGGGCTGCACGTTGTAGCCGCCGACCATGGTGCCCAGCAGCTCGGTGGCGCGGGCTTCGGAGATCAGACCGACCTTCAGGTCGCCATGCGCCACGGCAGCCAGGAAAGATGCCTTGACCTTGGCGGCGTCGTCAACCCCCGGCGGCACGCGGTGCGTGAGCAGGTCGAGCAAAAAGTCAGCTTCGCCCGCAGGCGGGTTTTTGATCAGATCGATCAGCTCCGACACCTGTTTGGCGTCCAGCGGCAGCGGCGGAATGCCGAGCGCGGCGCGTTCGGCGGCGTGTTGACGGTAGGCTTGCAACATGGTTATCACTCCAGAAAAAATTTAGTTGGTGGTGGGCGGCCGTTGGGCCACGTCGAACAGGCCCGGGCCGGGGTTGCGCAGCATGGCGGCGGCCACGGCCTGTTGCACCGCGTTGGCGCAGTCGTCGAGCAGGCGCCGGCCTTGGCGCTGGTTGAGCAGGATGGACTTGTTGGCAAGCTGCAGCCAGACCACGCCTTGGGCCCGGTCTTCGAGCCGGATGGCCCCGGTGCTGGTTTCCACCGGGCGCAGGCGATAAGTCTGCCGATCTAAGCTAAGGCGGAAAAACCCCGGCTCTTGCGCGTCGGCCTCGATGCGCACGCTGCGCCCCATGGCGCAGCTCTTGCTGCCCACGTGCACCAGCGCGGCGGTGGCGCGTTCGCGCTCGCTCAAGGGCGTGTCGGCGGGCGTGCCGGCCTGCACCGTGGGCACCTGGCGGTTGCCGCCTGGTGCCTGGGCCAGTGCCTGGCTGGTGCTCGCCAGCGCGGCTGCGATCAGCCCCAGCCCCAGCACAAGAACAGACATCGACCTCGACACGGCCCGGCTGCGCAGGCGGCTGGGCACAGCAAGCGCTGGGG
>JGI24108J20142_1000045_pt1 | contig 29009 bp, 34 predicted proteins | sample SubbioR11_8A_Apr_FD_20142 | JGI IMG/M metagenome (IMG submission 20142)
GCGGCGCCCGCGCGTGGGCATCCTGGCTACCGGCGACGAGGTGCTCGAGCCCGGCCAGGTTATCCGCGACGGACAGGTGTACAACTCTAACAGCTATTCGGTAGCAGGGCTGGTGCAGCAGGCGGGCGCCGAGCCGGTGGTGCTGCCGCGCGTGGTAGATGACCCCGAGGCGTTGCGCCGCGCCGTGAGCGAGGCGGGCGGCCTCGACCTGCTCTTAACCTCGGGGGGCGTCTCGATGGGGAGCTACGACTTCGTGCGCGACCTGCTGCTTAACGAGGGGACGGTGCGCTTCTGGAAGGTGGCTATCCGCCCCGGCGGGCCGGCGCTGTTTGGCGAGTGGGGAGGGCTGCCGGTCTTTGGCCTCCCCGGCAATCCGGTGTCGAGCATGGTGGTGTTTTTGTTGATCGCGCAGGCGTGGGTTCATGCCGCGCTGGGTTTGACGGAGCCCTTGCCCTTGGAGCGCAGGTTGGTGGCTACCGCCGGCAGCGCCTTTAAGGGGGCCGGTCGCAAGGAGGCTTTCCGCCGCGCCACGCTAAGTTTTGATGCGGATCGCGGCTATATTGCGTATTCCACCGGCAACCAGAGTTCGGGGGTGCTGACCTCGATGCTAACGGCAGACTGCCTAGCGGTGGTGCCGCCGCAGCAAGACATCGGCGTGGGAGAGCAACTCGAGGTGATCCCGCTCACACCGTGAGGGTCAAGCGATCCGCCACCTCGGCAGCCAACTCCTGGCCGATCAAGGTGCGTAGCAGCGCTAGCGCGAGGCTGGCACCGGCTATCCCGGCGCCCGCGCTCCATGCCCCCGAAGCGTTTGCTACCACCGGCTTCTCGATCAGCGCACCTATCTCATAGTCGCGCAGCACCTCAGCCCCCGGCCAGGCCGCCACCTCACAATTGCGCAACAGGCCCAGTTCACCCAGGATAACCGCTCCGTTGCCGATGCTGGCAATGGCTCTAAGCCGCTCCAGCTTGACTTCCAGGTAGCGGCGCAGGACCTTGTCGCGGCTTGCCACCTTGGGGTTGGCTCCCCCCGGCACGACCAGCACATCGGGCTCGGGGGCACTGATCGAGGCCCAGTGCGGAGTGATGATCAGCCCGCCCGAGGTCACCACCGCGTAGCGGCCCTTAGCCAAGGTATAAACCCGAAGAGCGTCGCCGTTAAGCTGCTGGGCTAGCGCTAACGGGGTATAGAGGCTAATCAGCTCGAGCTCGTGCACCTGGTGGTAGAGCACAATGCCGAGGTTCATACCTCATTCTACCTCAAAAGAGCGATTTCCCAAGCCGGACTGCTCAGCAGCTCGGTACACTTACCCTATGAATGACCGTATGAAGCTGACGGCGACCTTTTATCAACAGGACGCCGCAACGGTGGCCCGCTCGCTGTTGGGCACAGTGCTGGTGCATCGCCGCGACGGGCTGGTGCAGCGCGGGAGGGTGGTGGAGACCGAAGCCTACCTAGGTGAACACGACCTGGCCTGTCACGCAGCTAAGGGCCGCACGGCCCGCACTGAGGTGATGTTCGGGCCGGGCGGGAACGCCTATGTCTACTTAATCTACGGCTTGTACGACATGCTCAACATCGTCACCGGCGAGGAAGGCCAGGCCCAGGCGGTGCTGATTCGTGCCCTTGAACCCTTAGCCGGCATCACCAGCCGCACCGATGGGCCAGGGCGGCTGACTCGGGCGCTTGGCATCACCCGCCGGCATAACGGGTTGTCGCTGCTAGGGGATACGCTCTATGTCGAGGCCGGGCCTCAGCCGGAGGACGTGACGGTCACCGCGCGAATCGGCGTGGACTACGCCGGACCCTGGAAGGAGGCGCCGCTGCGCTTTGTAGCCGCTGGTAGCAGTTGGGTATCGCGGTGCTAGCTTGGTCAAAACCTGCCGCGCAGGGCTCGGTGGTGCGAAGGTCCATCCGTGTCCGGCGCTTTAAGACGGGGTCGGTGGCGTGGGCTGCTACTGGTCGTGAGCTGTGTCCGCGTCGTCCGGCAGGGTGCTGGTGGCCATATCGTCCAGCAGCGCCTCCAGCTCCTCGCTCTCGAAGTCGGTGACTAGCTCCGCAATCAACTGTAGCGCCCGATACCCCTCGACCTCCGGAACCAATACGCAGGTAGCGCCGATCCCTTGCGCACCGAGCGCTCCCAAAACGTCGTCCCAATCGCCCGTCGAACGGGTCATGGTAGGGATGTTCTCCTCTTCGAGCAGCACCGCCACCATCTCGGCCAGCTCGGGGGCTGGAGCCACATCGACGATGGTCCAGGTGTTGCCGTTAATCAAGACCTTTTCACCTTTCATTAACCCTCCTTAAGCGACGGATCAGCGCGGCTTACTCGCGGCCCATTACCACCTGCCCAGAATCACTCTCGCTCAACAGCATTCTTGCTTCGCTCAGATCCGCTCGGGTCGAACATCACTCTCGCTTCGCTCGGGTCGAACATCACTCTCGCTTCGCTCGGGTCGAACATCACTCTCGCTTCGCTCGGGTCGAACATCACTCTCGCTTCGCTCGGGTCCGAAACGTCCATAGCGGTATCATAACCGATGGCGCAGCCTATAATGAGCTTTGTGGCGGAAGCGGCGCGGTGGGACAGGCTTCAATTACGGGTGCGAGGTCTTGGTGAGATAGCGTGATTGCAACCAACGTCCTGTGCATCGTAAATCCGGCATCAGGCCAGCATGCCGTCGCTCAGACCCAGCAGCTCCTCAAGACCCACCTCACTGAGGCCGGGATCGGCTACGAGGTACGTAAGACCGCTCGAGCGGGCGATGCCGAGCGCTGGGCGACTTGTGCCCAGCGCGAGGGTTTTGACGCTGTGCTGAGCTGTGGCGGCGACGGCACCGTAACCGAGATCCTCACCGGATTGCTCAAGGCCGAAACAGTACTGCCGCTGGCGCAGCTACCGCTTGGCACCGCCAACCTCGCTGCCAAAGCGCTGGGTATCCCGTTGAGGCCGGCTGCCGCCCTGAGCCTCCTCAGCTGCGGCAAGGTAGTCTCGCTTGATGTCGCCTATCTGCCGGATCACCAGCGTTACTTCCTGCTGCTCGCCGGGTCCGGATGGGATGCACGCCTGATCGCAGCCGTGCCGCGTACTCTCAAGCGGCGATTCCGGTTTGCAGCCTACCTGCTGATGGGGGTCAAGAACCTGTTCAGGTTGCACCACACCCAGGCCCAGGTAACACTTACGCTCGACGGGGTGCGCCGGCAGATCGTCGCCCACACCGTGCTGCTCGCTAACGTCGGCCGGCTGGGAAGCTGGGCGCTGGGCCCTGGTATCTCCCTCCATGACGGTCAGCTAGACATCATTGCCATCGCCTCGAGCGGCCTGGGCGGGGTCGCATCGCTTGCCTGGTGCCTCATTACCGGACGCCTAGCCGCCCATCGCGACCTGCACTATTTTAAGGCCGCCACTGTACACATCAGCGCCGAGCCGCCCTTGCCGGTGCAGCTCGACGGCGAGCTGATCGGGGAGACGCCGTTTTATGTCGAGGTAGTCCCTGGCGGGGCGCGGATGTTAGTCCCAATCAGCTACCCTGATGTCACAGTTGGGTCGTAGCGAAAGCGCTTTAAGTCGCAGCGTCCGCCAGCGTCGAAGACTACCCCTTCGGCCTCGAGCAGGCCGCGCTGCAACTCCCCCCAACCTACCTTGTAGGTAGAGATGCCGCCTTGAGCGTTAATAACGCGCTGCCACGGGAGTTCGCCATCAGCGGGCGACCAGCCGTGCAAGATCATGCCGACCTGCCGCGCTGCTCCCGGCTTCCCGGCTAACAGCGCGATCTGCCCATAGGTACAGACCCGCCCGGGCGGGATGGCCCTAACCAGCGCGAGCACGCGGCGCTTAAACTCACTCACGCTGTAACGGTACACTAGGTTATGATTCAGCGCCACCTATTACTCGGACTAGCTGCTATCCTACTCGCCTCATGTGCGCCGACAGCCGAGCGGCCGGCGCCCCGTTACTTTGCCGGCGCCGAGGCGATGCTCGCCGCCATCAAGGAGATCGCCGCGACACTGCGCCCTGACGCCTTTAGCCCTTATCTGGAGCTAGTTGAGGAGGGCCGCAATCGCCTTACCTTCCGGAGCGTCACCGGTGAGGGGCTGTTGTTCCGCGACCCGATCGTGACTACCTTGAGTGTGCGGGTAGTGGCTGCTGCCGAAACGGTGCGGGTAGAGGTTACCGGCAGCGGGCCGGGGGCCATACGTATCATTGATGAGCTGATTAACCGGCTCGACCAGCGCTTCCGGCGGGTAATGGAGTAGCCTGGCCTATGGTTACTCGTGTTGATGGGCTGGACCAAGAGTACACTGCCAGCTATGAAGTGATATTGGTTGTGGAGGAGGCTCCAGAGGGCGGCTACACAGCCCGGGCGTTGGGCGAGTCGAATCTGCCTGGGGATGCTGAGTGCCATCTTGTAGGACGTTGCCCGGCACTGCCACAAGGATGATCCGGGAGCTTTTCGGATCAAGACTAGCTCCTACTCAGGCTGACGCCGGTCTGGTGGCTATGCTAACATTCTGAGGCGGTTACCTGCCGCCAGGAGTATGTGATGCGGGCTCATGTCATAACCTACGGCTGTCAGATGAACGAATACGACACCCACACCATCCTCTCGGAGCTAGTAGCGGGTGGTCATGAGATCGTTACCAGCCCTCACGATGCCGAGCTGATGGTGCTTAACACCTGTGCAGTGCGCGGTAAGCCGGTCGAGAAGGTGGTCACGCTGCTAGGCGAGCTGCGCAAGGAGAAGCAGCGTCGGCCGTTGGCGGTAGCGCTGATGGGCTGCTTGGCCCAGCTCGAAGAAGGGCAGGCGCTAGCTAAGAAGTTTGCGGTCGATATCTTGATCGGCCCAGGGGCGATTACCGATATCCTGCCCGCCATCGAGGCGCTTGAGACACAGGGCCGCTACACCAGCCTGGCCTTCAAGGGCGACCTGCTGACCCATATCCCGCCCGCGCCCGCCACCTTGACCGGCTTTTTGACTATCATGCGTGGCTGCAACCACCGCTGCACCTACTGTATCGTGCCGACTTCGCGCGGCCCCGAGGTGTCCCGCCCGGTCGAGGCTATTTTGAATGAGGCTGAGGCGATGCGCTCAGCGGGGGTGCAGGAGATCTACCTGTTGGGGCAGAATGTCAATTCTTACGGCCTGGGACTACCCGGCTATCCGTCATTTGCCGAGCTGCTCAAGTTAGTAGCAGCGACCGGCATCCCCCGTGTCAAGTTCACTACTAGTCACCCTATGAACTTTACTTCAGACATTATCGATGCCATCGCCGAGACCCCCAATGTCTGCGATTTCATCCATCTGCCGGTGCAGTCCGGCAGCGACCGGGTGCTGCGGCGTATGGCGCGCGAGTACCGGCGTGAGCGCTACTTGGCGATCATCGCCGAGATCAAGGCCAAGCTCCCCGAGGCGGTCTTGTCCACCGATATTATGGTGGGCTTTCCCGGTGAGACCGAAGAGGATTTCCAGGCCACGCTGTCGCTCTACGATGAAGTGCAGTTCGATAGCGCCTATATGTTTATCTACTCGGCCCGGCCCGGCACGCCGAGCTATCAGCACTTTACCGATCTGCCCAAGGCCATTAAGACCGAGCGCTTGCAGCGGCTTATCGAGCGGCAGAAGTACTGGTCGCAACAGCGCAATCAGCGCTGGGTAGGGCGCGAGCTTAGGGTGTTGCTTAAGCAACCCTCGGATGATGGGGGCTATAACGTCGGGCACAGCGATCAGAACCACACGGTGCTGGTCCCTAACGAGCAGGTCACGGGCGTGGGCCTGTACCCGGTGGTTATCGAGCAGGCTACCCCGCATGCCCTCTACGGCTCGGTGGTGAGTGCAGAGCGGCAACGGTTGCCGCTGCTGATGGCCTCGTGATAACCCGAGACTTTACCGCTACTGCCTTTGTGGTTTGGCAGGACAAGGTGCTGCTGCACCGGCATAAACGGCGCGGAAGCTGGCTCCCCTGCGGCGGGCATATCGATCCCCATGAGCTTCCTGACGAGGCGGTGGTGCGCGAGGTCTACGAGGAGTCTGGCGTCTTGATCGAGCTAGTCGGCGAGCGTGCCCTAGACCTAGTCGAACCGCGCCAACTGATGCGGCCGCGCGGTGTGCAGCTCGAGCTTATCGCCCTCGGCCATGAGCATATCGACCTGATCTATCTGGCCCGCCCATGCCCCGGCTATGCGGGCTACCTGCGACCGGACGACCCTACCTTAGGCTGGTACGACGCCGCTGAACTAGCGCGGCTCGAGCTCACCGAAGAGATCCGCCTCTGGACGGCCTTAGCTTTGCGCGAACTGGGCTAGCTGGGCTCAGGCTGTAGCCGCTGGAAATTGACCGCTTCCGGCGCATCAAGCTCCTCGGTTGCCGTCGTAGTAGGGATAACCCTCACCCGCGTGACGCGCAAGCCCTCGACGGCCTCGACGCGCAGCACGGCGCCGTCAATCGGAACCTCGTCACCGGGTGCTACCTCACGCGCTAGCCGACCAAAGATATAACCGCCGACAGTCTCTTCTTGAGCCGCGCCGAAGCGTAAGCCCAACTCCTCTAACTCGTCGAGCCGCACGGCGCCATCCACGACCCATTCGCCGTTGCCGATAGCCTGCATCGTCAGAGTCGGTTCGTCAAATTCGTCCTGAATATCGCCGACTAGCTCCTCGAGCAGATCTTCCAGCGTGACGATGCCGGCCATGCCGCCGAACTCATCGACCACAATGGCTAAGTGCGAGTGCTCGCGCTGCAAGCGCCGCAGCGCGGTCATAGCGCGTCCAGCTTCGGGAACGAAGGCCACCGGCCGCGCCAGAGACCGTAAATCGGCGGCCTCACCAGGGGCTAGGCGGAAGAGCGGCGCTAAATCCTTGGCGTGCAGGTAGCCGATCACGTTGTCTACCCCGCCGTCGCAGAGCGGGAAGCGGGTGTGACCGCTCTCGCTAACTTTAGCTAGGAGCGGCTCGAGCGGTTGATCGACTGAAAGCCAGATCACATCCGGCCGAGGTACCATGATCTCGCCAGCGGTCGTCTCCTTGAAGGCAAAAACGTTGCCGACTAGCTCCTGCTCATGTTCGTCGAGTTCGGCGACGCGGATGCTCTCGTCTAGTAGCTGCTTGAGGCTCCCCTCGGCCCGAGGTTGGTCTAAACGCAGTAAGCGGTGCAGGGGTTGGGCTACCGCCATGACGAGGGCGCTCAGCGGGGTGCAGAACAGGCGCCAGAGGTAGAGAGTCGGTGCAAGCAGATCTAGTACTGCCTCCGGATACCGGTCGGCCACCACCTTAACCCCTTGCTGGACCGCTATCACTAGCAGTAATGCCAGCACGATGAGCACGGTAACGATAGCTAGCCCGGCGCTGATTGCTGGCCCCAGCAGCGGCGCTAGCACACGATCGAGGTCGTTAGCCAGAGGCGGGGCGATTAGCCAGATAAAGCCGATGGTGGCCAGGCTACGCCCTAACTGGGCGCTGGCCAGCGCGGTTAGCCGGTCTTGAAGCAGTAAAGCGGTGGCCTTACTGCGCTCAGGGGTGGCGTGGGGTGGGTTTGATAGCACGCTAATAGCGGCTACAAAAAGGCCGATGGCAGCAAGCAGCAACAACCCCAGCGCAAAAGGCCAGAGCGAGAGTCCGGGTTGGCTTAAGGGGGGCGGGCTGAGAAGCGCGGCTGCCAGAGGCAGCCCAAGACTGGGAGGTTCTACCACGGCGGTATTGTACACGATGGTGGGGGCCGTTGGGTCATCGGTAGCTGACAGGAGGGTGCGAGCAGCGGATTGACAAAGCCCGGGCGCCTGACTACTATAACGCTATGGCCATGGATATCTATCCACCACGCCTACGACTAGCCGGGTTGATGCGTTAGCCGCTGGGTGAGTGGACTAGGCCCCAACCGCCCACGGTTGGGGCTCTTTCTTGTAGGCTAGGGAGGATTATGGCAGACACCGTTGCGCAACCCCGGTACCGCTCAGAGAGATACAACCCGCACGAGCTCGAGCCCAACTGGCAAGCCCAGTGGGAACGTGATCGATTGTACGAGGTCGCTCTGTGGGACGACACCAGGCCGAAGTACTACTTCTTGACCATGTACCCTTACCCCTCAGGAGATCTGCACGTTGGCCACTGGTACGCCGAAGCGCCAGCGGACGCCGCTGCCCGCTACCGGCGCATGCAGGGCTACCAGGTACTGTTTCCGATGGGTTTTGATGCCTTTGGCTTACCCGCCGAAAACGCTGCCATCAAGGCTGCCAAACAAGGACAGACAGTCCATCCTGCTACCCTGACCTACCGGCAGATCGAGGCCATGATCAAGCAGTTCAAGCAGATGGGGGCGATGTTCGACTGGTCCAAGAAGATTATCACCTGCGACCCCGAGTACTACCGCTGGAATCAGTGGTTCTTCTTGCAGTGCTATGAACAGGGCCTGGCCTACAAGAAGCGCTCACCGGTCGACTGGTGTCCGAGCTGCAACACTACCTTGGCGCGAGAGCAAGTCATTGAGCTTAGGGGTGAGCGTGTCTGTGAACGCTGCGAAACGCCGGTAATTAAGAAAGAGCTGTCGCAGTGGTACTTTAAGATTACCAAGTACGCTGAGGAGCTGTTGAACTTCGAGGGGCTCGAGTGGCCGGAGAAGGTTAAGCTGATGCAGACTAACTGGATCGGCCGCAGCGAGGGGGCTGAGGTCACCTTCAAGAGCGAGCAGAGTGACGAAATCGTGATCTTCACCACCCGCCCCGATACCTTGTGGGGGGCGACCTTTATGGTGCTGGCGCCCGAGCACCCGCTGGTCGAGAAGCTCACCTTGCTGGAGCGCCGCGAGGCGGTGCGGGCCTATGTCGAGCGGGCTGCTCGCCTGACCGAGATCGACCGCCAGGCCGAAGGCAGGGAGAAGAGCGGCGAGTTTATCGGCGCCTATGCCCTTAACCCGGTCAACGGTGAACGTATCCCCATCTGGATCGCGGATTACGTCTTGATGGGCTACGGCACCGGTGCGATTATGGGTGTGCCCGCCCACGACCAGCGCGACTTCGAATTCGCCCGTAAGTTCGGCCTCAAGATTACACCCGTTATCCAGCCCACGGGTGAGCGGCTCGACGGTGAGACGATGAGCGAAGCGTACACCGGCGACGGCCTGATGGTGAATTCGGGCCCCTTTGACGGCACCCCCTCCGGCAAAGAGGGAAATATCGAGGGGATCCGCCGGGTGATCCTTTGGCTAGAGGAGCGGGGCTTTGGCCAGGGGGCTATCACCTACCGCCTGCGCGACTGGTTGATCAGCCGCCAGCGCTACTGGGGGACACCCATCCCCATCGTCTACTGCGATGCGTGCGGTGTGGTGCCGGTGCCGGAGGAAGAGCTGCCCGTCCTGCTGCCGGAGAACGTCGAGTTCATGCCCACGGGCGAGTCGCCCCTAAAGTCGCACGAGGGCTTCTTGAACACCCGCTGTCCGGCCTGTGGCGGGGCGGCTACCCGCGAGACCGATACCATGGATACCTTTGTGGACTCGTCTTGGTACTGGTTCCGCTACCTCTCCCCGCACAAGGAGGATGGGCCGTTCGATAGCCGCTTGGCGGAGCGCTGGCTGCCTGTTGACCAGTATACGGGCGGCATCGAACACGCCATTTTGCACCTCCTGTACTCGCGCTTCTTTACCAAGGCCATACGCGACCTAGGGCTGGTTAGGGTTAGCGAGCCCTTCACCCGGCTCTTCAATCAGGGGCTGATCCTGGGTGCGGACAACGAGAAGATGAGTAAGTCGCGCGGCAACGTGGTCAACCCCGATGCCTTGGTGGCCGAATATGGCGCCGACACGGTGCGTAGCTACCTGATGTTCATCGGCCCCTGGGACGGTGGTGGTCCCTGGAACTACAGCGGAATTGAGGGGATCTCGCGCTTTTTGAACCGTGTTTGGGCGCTGGTCATAGAGCCCCCGCTCGAGATCGGTAGCGCCGACGCGGAGGTGCGCCGGGAGTTGCGGCGCGCCGTCCATCACGCCATCAAGGAGGTCACCGCCGACTTCGAGCAGTTCCGCTTCAATACCGCCATCGCCGAGTTGATGACTTTAAGTAACGCTATGACTAAGCTCAAGAGTCAGGCCATGCTGGTAACCGACGAGTGGCGCGAAGGGGTACGGGCACTCCTTACCATGCTGGCTCCGATTGCCCCCCACCTCACCGAGGAGCTGTGGTCGCGCCTAGGGCATACGGGCTCGGTCCACCTACAAGCCTGGCCTAAGTGGGATGAGCAGGCGCTAGTGCAAGACACGATTACCCTGGTAGTGCAGGTCAACGGCAAGCGCCGGGGTGAGCTTGTGATAGCCAAAGATGCCGATCAGCAGGCGATCCTGGCTGCGGCTCGAGCAGGGGTAGCTAAGCACCTGCAAGGGGCCATCGTGCGCGAGATTGTGGTGCCGGGACGGCTGGTTAATATCGTGGTCAAGGGCTAGAGGGGCTCGATCAGCGATACCTCATCGAGCAGCGATAGATCGACCGCCGGCTGCACCATGAAGGTGGTCTGCAAGCTGTTCGGGTCGTGTGGCTCGACCCGGACGATGACGCCAACCAAGATACCGCGCGGGAACAGGCCGCCGCGGCTGCTAGTCTCAACGAAGTCACCGACCTGAACGGGGTCACGTTCGCTATAAGTCACGCGCAATAGCCCGCTCACCTCGCCGACCGCCACGCCTTGGCCGCCTCGAGCTTGCCCATCGGCACCCCTGACCGCTACCCCCACGTGGGATTCGGGGTCGATAATGGTGCGCACCATTGCTGAACCCGGCGTGGTCTCCGTGACGATGCCGACCAGGCCGCTGGGAACGGTGACAGGCATGTTGCGGCGGACCCCATCATTGCTGCCCGCGCCCAAGGTCAGGCGGGAGCGTACCGGACTGGGGTCAACGCCGGTCACAGGCACCGATAACACGGCGCCGGGCGATTGAATCTGCCGCACTGTTAAAATTGAGCGAAGCGTCTCTTCAGTAACCCGAAGTCGGCGGTTTTCCGCTTCCAGCTCGGCAACGGTACGCTCGAGCCTGCTGATGGTGCTCCGCAGCTCCCGCCGATCGAGTACCGCCTCGCTGACCTGGCGCACATTCAAACTAAGCCGATAGGGGAGCTGATGGGGCAGCGCCACCGCGCTGCTCAGCGCCGACGGTGGGGTGCCCACAAACGCTACCGCCACAAAGGTGAGTAGCGTCAGACCTAAGAACAAGTACCAGGCTTTGAGCAGGTTAGACAAGCGACACCCCCAAGCGGCGCGCCAGCGTCGCCACGGTGGCCAGACTCAGCCCCACTACGTTAAAATAGCAGCCGCAGATGCTAGATACTAACACCGCACCAAAGCCTTGAATGCCGTAGCCGCCGGCCTTGTCCAGCCCTTCGCCGGTCGCGACGTACCAGGCGATTTCACCGGGGGTAAGCGCGCGAAAAGTCACTGTGCTGGTTACCACTTCATGCGCGGTGCGCCCCTGCCAGGCTAAGGTGTGGCCGGTATGAACCGTGTGGCTTCGTCCAGATAGCCGCACCATGAACTCACGGTTTTCGGCAGTGTTACGTGGCTTTTCCAGCACGGTGCCGGCCAGCTCCACGGTAGTATCAGCAGCCAATACTAAAGCCTGAGGATAACGTTGCGCCACAGCGGCGGCTTTGGCCTGGCTTAGCCGCGACACCAGGCTGAGGGGGGTGTCGGCAGAGCTGGCGGTCTCATCGACCTCGGCGGGGACGGCGGTAAACGACAAGCCGATCATAGCCAGCAGCTCCCGGCGGCGCGGCGAGCTGCTGGCTAGCACTAGCTGCGGACGCCGCAGGGCTTCGGTAGTCGAGCTGACAGCGGGGGCGGAACAACCTGTCATACCCTACCAGTGTACCGTTCGGTCGCCCCTGCTGGATCATCACTAAGCGACCACTTTGTGGAGGAGCGCCATGATACCGATGCCCGGAGACCCTGCCCCCGAGTTTGAGCTCCCCTCGACTCACGGCCCACAGCGCCTGCGCGAATACCGTGGCCGCTGGGTAGTGCTCTACTTTTACCCCAAGGATGACACGCCGGGCTGCACTACCGAAGCCTGCGACTTCCGCGACCTGCTACCGGGTTTAGGAGCCGTGGTGCTCGGCGTCTCGCCCGACGATCTGGACTCTCACCAACAGTTCGCGCGCAACCATCAGCTTCCGTTCCCCCTGCTGAGCGACACCGATCACCGCGTAGCTGAAGCTTATGGCGCCTGGGGTGAGAAGCAGAACTACGGCAAGACCTACCAAGGACTGATCCGCTCCACTTTCATCGTCGATCCTGCGGGCAAGGTCGCAGCGGCGCTGCGCAACGTTAAGGCCAGCGGCCACGCCGAGCGCGTAGCAGCCCAGTTGCACGAACTTCAGGCGGCCTGAGCCGACCTGAATACTTGAATACTCGTGAGCTAGCCAAGCCCTCGCCGAGCCGAAGCCCCAAGCAAAGTCAAGTAAAGTGACTCCCCTTACGCAGGCACCGTGCTGAAGGCCCTTTTTGTCATTGCGAGGAGCGACAAAAGAGCGACGTGGCAATCTCGGTTTGTGTGCAGCACGTGCATCTAAAGATTGCTTCCCCTTCGGCTTTGCCTCAGGGTCGCAATGACAGCGTGCGTAAGGTGAGTAAAGTGATGCTAAACTCGTGCTGGAGGTTCTGTGTTAGGTCGGGTGTTGCCTAGTCGCTATCGCTATCTTCGCGACCTGCAGCGAGATGACCGTGGTCTGGTCTATTTAGCCTTCGATATAGCTGAGGAGCGCGAGGTGTTGATTAAGCAGCTACTGCGCGGAGGCGGTGAGGCACGCACCCGCTTTCAGCGCGAAGCTAGGGCGCTCTCCAGGCTCCGCCACCCCGGCATTGCACAGATTTATGACTACAACTTAAGCGCTTCCCAGCCTTATCTAGTCATGGAGTACGTGCCGGGGGAGCCGCTTAGCCAACTTACGCCTAGTCCGGCGGAAACCTTAGCGATTTTCGCCAATGTGGCGGAAGTGCTGTCGGTAGTCCATAGCCGCGGTATCGTGCATCGCAACCTCAAGCCGTCGAATATCCTGGTTACGCCGCTGGGCGAGGTCAAGATCACTGATTTTGGCTTGGCTAGCCTTGATAATGACCGGCCCCTGCGGGGGGAGAAGTCGGCATATGCCGCTCCTGAGCTTCAGGGTCGTCGCAGCGATGCCCGCAGCGACCTCTATGCGCTTGGCGTGATGCTTTATGAATACCTCACGGGAGAGCTTCCCTTTCGGCCCGACTTCGATCTAAAGGCCTTGCCTTTACTGCGTCTGCGTGACCGGGTACCGAGCGCCCCGGCGGAGCTAGATGTGCTCGTGGCCGAGCTGTTGGCTCCCGACCCCGCGGCGCGCCCCCGCCATAGCGCCCAGGTTACCGGGGTGCTGCGGGCTTGTGCCCAACATGACAGCGATGTGCTGATCCGGGTGCGGCACTACCCGCCTGACGAGTTTCACGAACCGCTGCCCGGCGCCTGGCTCGAGCCTCCGCTAGTAGGCTACGACGCGCCGCTTCACGCGGTGCGTGAGGCGCTGGGACGAGCGCGGGAGGGGCAGGCGCAGCTGCTGTTGGTGCGCGGTGAAGCCGGGTTGGGGATGAGCAAGGTCATTGAAGAGCTGTTAGCTATGGCCCAGCTCCAAGGCTTTGGCTGGCGCTACGGTAGCGCGTCACAGACAGTTCGGGTGCCGCTGGCGCCGTTGGTTCAGGCACTGAGCAAGTGTAGCCCTGACTGGCCGCTGGCTTACGATCCGTTGCGAGGATTGCTGCCGGAGCCGGCCTTACCTCTGGCGGCGCTGCCCGCTGAGGAAGCTCTTTACGTACAGCGTCAGCGGCTCTTTGTCGGCTGGCTCGAGCTGATGCGCCGCTGTAGCGCGGAGCTTCCCATAATGATGGTGATTGACCAGTTACAGTGGTGCGACGAGGCCAGCCTGCTGCTCCTGCGTCATCTGCTGGCAAACTTGCAGCAGGCACCGCTCTTGTTCATCTTCACCATCGATCCGCACGCCGACGTAAGCGATCACGATGTAGGTGACTTGTGGCGCTCGTTCCCCGCAGAGCGGATCATCACCCTTAACCTGCACCCGTTGTCGCTGGCGGAAACCCAGGCCTTTTTGGCCGCCGGGCTAGGTGATGCCGGAGTGGCCGAGCAGCTAGCCCCCACCCTGCACCGAGAGAGTGGCGGACACCCGCTGATACTCGAGCAACTGGTGCAGACCATGCTGGCTGAAGGGGCGCTCCGTTGGCAGGGCGACGCCTGGCAAGTAGTGGCTGCCACCCCTCCGGCGATCACGCCGGATCTCGGTCAGGCGCTAGCGCGCCGACTTTCCCTCTTTAGCCCTGAAGCGCGCGAGCTGCTGGCGCTAGCTGCGGTGATCGGCCCGACCTTCCCGTATGCCGTATTGCACCGGGTGGTCTCCTATCCTGAAGAGCTGCTGTTAGACGAAGTGCGCGGCCTGGTTCAGGCCGGGCTGCTGGCTGAGGATGCGGCTGCTAGCGATTGCCTGACGCTGCCGAGCCGCACCTTGGCACGTTTTGTTATCAGCCAACTGTCCAAGCGCCGCTTGCGCAGCTATCACCGCCGGGCTCTTGCCGCCTGGCAGGCGGTGGAGGGGACTGAAGCCGAACGGCTGCTGAGCCACGCTGAAGGGGCGGAGGACTGGGAGGCCGTGATCCGGTATGCCTCGCTGGCGGCGGAGCGTGCGCTGGGCCGCACCGCCATGCAGAGCGCTAGCCAGCACTTGGCCAGTGCGCTGGCGGCCTGTCGGCAGATCGACGTCCCGGTAGCACAGCGGGGCGAGCTGCTGCTCCGCCGGCTTCAACTGCTGCAACGCTTGGGCCGGTGGGAAGAGTACCAGGCCGGTCACGCCGAACTGAGCGCCCTCATCGACCGCCTGCCCGCGGAGCAGGTACTAGCCTACTGGGCGGAGGTTGGCCAGCAGGCCTGGAACGAAGGGGAGTATGGGCGCGCTAGAGAGGCGTTTGACCGCGTGCTGGCGGGCTCGAGCCCTCCCTCGGCGGTGAGGGTGCGGGCGCTATGCGGCCTGTCGGCGGTCTGCTCGGTGAGCGGGCAGCCACAAGAGGCCCTTGACCTCGTGCAGCAGGCGCTGACTGAGGCGCACGCCGTGGGCGACCCGGTGGCGTTGTTCGATGCCTATGTACAGCGCTTTAACACCCGCGACATAGATGAGCGCTACGAGGTGAGCCGACAGGAGATTGAGTCGGCGCTGCAATACGCCCGCGAGAGCCGCGACCCGGCCCTTATGGCAATGGCGCTCGATAGCTTGGCTACCCTAGAGCTCCGCACCGGCGACTTCGCTGCTGCCGTACAGACGCTTACGCGGGCGGTGCAGCACGCCACGCAGAGCGGCTTTCGCAGCATTGAAGGGTTTGCCAGGGCCAATTTCGGCTATGCGCTCATTAGCCTGGGACGGCTGGCGCAGGCCCGAGAGGAGCTCGAGCGGGCCCATGCTATCGGTGAGGCGCTCGGTAACCACCGCCTGAGCACCTATGCCCTAGCCTTCAAGCTAGTAGAGTGCTATTTTGCTAACGATCCCGAGGGGGTGCTTAGGGCCTCCCAAGGGCTGACCGAACGCCACCGAGCGGCCTCGCCCGGCTTTTATGCCCTGGCTCTAGCGGTCAAGAGCCAGGCGCTGCTGGCTCTTGATAAGCCCGAGGCTGGGCTGGAGGCGGCCTCTCAAGCCTTTGCTACCGTGCCAACTCAGTCCATGGATACCATCATTACGGCAGTGCGGGCCGCCCATATTCTGGCGCTGGCTGCCAACGACCGGCACGACGAGGCGATAGCGCAAGCTGAACTGGCCGGGGTCGAAATCCGGCGTCAGGCCGAACAGCTAGCCGACCCGCTGTTGCGCAGGCGGTTCTTGGCGGTCTACTACAATCGCGTGGTGCTGGACTATTTGCAGCGCCAGGGGCGCTAGAGACCTCGTGATTATCGCAGTTGGCCTGGATATTGTCGAGCTCGAGCGCGTCCGCAGCGTCTGGCGGCGCCATCCCGAGCGCTTCTTGGAACGGCATTTTACCCCTGAGGAGCTGCGTTACTGTCTCGCTAAACATGATCCGACCAGCAGCCTGGCGGCACGCTTTGCCGCCAAGGAGGCTTTTCAGAAGTGTTGGCCTCAGCCCCACGGTTGGCGCGAGGTGTGGGTAGAGCACCACGGGGCGCGACCGGTGCTCGGCTTTGCGCAAGCGATAGCGGTGGAGCTGGAGCGTGAGAGGCTAGTGGCCCACCTCAGCCTCAGCCACAGCCGCGACCATGCTGCGGCGGTGGTGGTGCTCGAGCGCCTTCAGGCCTCGACCCCACCTGACGAGCCGAAGTCGCTCAGCGCCGCCTGATCGATCACCGACTCGGCAATAAAGAGCGGCGCATCGGTGCGGGCGATCAGAGCTAGCGCGTCGCTGGGGCGCGAGTCCACCTCGAACTCGATGCCGCGGTTATCCAGAATCAGCTTGGCGTAGAAGGTGCCTTCGGTTAAGTCGGTAATCTCCACGCGTTTGACCTGAACGTTAAGGAGACCCAAGATAGAAAGCAGCAGGTCGTGGGTCATGGGCCGAGGGGCGCTCTCTTTGGCGCGGCCCGCCGCTATCGACATCGCCTCGAGCGGTCCGATAACGATGGGCAGGATATCGCCATCGGCGGTCTTGAGCAGCACTAAGAACTGATTGCCATCCCCGGCTACCGCTACGTTCTCCAGTTTGGCCTCGATCATGCCCTAGTGTAACGCGCCAAGCCCTCCGGTGGCATGGGCGTATAGTGAGAGGGTGACTCAGTACCTCCACACTGCCATCCGGGCGGCCAAGGCTGCCGCCGCCATCCACCAGGCCAACCTCGGCAGCGAGCTTGGCATCGACACCAAATCGAGCGAGACCGACCTGGTGACGCGCGTCGATCAAGAGGCGGAGGCGGCCATCCGCCGCATCATCCTGCGCAGCTTCCCAGATCACGCGGTGTTGGGTGAGGAACAGGGCCAGTCGACCGGGACGGCCTCCCACCGCTGGATCGTCGATCCGCTTGACGGCACGCTCAACTACGCCCACGGCTTCCCGTTCTACTGCGTGTCGATTGCGCTGGAGATCGACGGTTTAGTGCAGGTCGGGGTAGTGCTCGACTCGGTGCGGGGCGAGCTGTTCACGGCAGTGCGGGGCGGCGGGAGCTACTGCAACGGCGCGCCGATTAGCGTCACGCGCGAGACCGTGCTGCGCAAAGCCATGCTGGCTACCGGCTTCGCCTACGACGAAGCGGCGGTCTTGGTTAATCTCGAGATCTTTAAGCGGATTATGCCTAAGGCGCGTGCAGTGCGCCGCCCCGGGGCCGCTGCGCTCGACCTCTGCTATGTGGCCTGCGGGCGCTTAGACGGCTTTTGGGAGCTTAAGCTCAACCCCTGGGATGTAGCGGCCGGCGCGCTCATTATCACCGAGGCGGGCGGGCGGGTGACCGGCGGCGCGGGTGAGGCCTACGAGCTTAACAACCCGGTCTTGGTAGCATCTAATGGGCCTCTGCACGAAGCGCTGCTACAGACATTGCAGCTTACGCGGATAACGGTCCTGAATTATCGGGCGGAGCCTTATTGATGATGAAGCGGCTAGTGGTCGACCTCGAGACCAAGCGCTCCTTTGCCGAGGTAGGCGGGGCGCACCACCGGGCACGGCTCGGGGTCAGCGTGGTGGGCGTTTACAACTATCAGGACGACCGCTTTAGCGCCTTTCGTGAGGACCGGTTTGACGCACTCGCGGCGCTGCTGCGCGAGGCCGAACAGATTGTCGGCTTTAATCTGATCGGTTTTGATTGGCCGGTGCTGGCCTCCGAGCTAGGCGACTGGGTGCTGGGGCTGCCGACTCTAGATTTGATGGTCGAGGCTCAGCACGCGCTCGGGCACCGCGTCAGTCTCGATGCGCTGGCCAAGGCCACGCTGGGGACCGGCAAGATCGGTTCGGGCTTGCTGGCGCTCTCCTACTACCAAGCGGGCGATTGGGAGCGGCTCGAGCGCTACTGCCTAGAAGATGTCAAGCTGACCCGCGACCTCTACGACTACGCCCGGCGGCACGGCCACCTCTACGTCGATAAGGGGGGGCGCAAGGCGGTAGTAACGGTGCGCTTTGCCGAGCACCCGCTGGCTAAGGTATTCGCCGAGGCGGCCAAGGTGCGCGGCAGCGTGCGCATGACCTACGGCGCCAAGGAGCGCCTGGTAGACGTGCAGGCTTTTGACGGTGTGTACATCCGCGGCTACTGCCACCTCAAGCAGCAGGAGCTGACCTTCAGGCTCGACCGGGTCGAAGCAGCGGTGCTGATGCCGTCGAGTACGCCGCTGTTTTAATGGTGCCCTAGCTTGGCAAATTGCGCACCATGTGGCAGACGGTCAATCCGGGGGCCTGCTTGACCGCCACGGTGCGGTAGCCGACGTGCTCGTAAATCTCGCAGTTCTTGGCGTCGCCGGTCATGAGATAGGTTGGCAGCTCATGCTGCTTGGCTAGCTCGTGCACCCCCTTGAGAAGTAACGATCCGATCCCTTGCCCCTGGTGGTCAGGGTGGACGGCGATGGCCTCGAGCAGTTGATACGGTTTCGGTAGGTCGCTCGGCGGTTTCATGGCTGGTCCCGCCAAGTGTAAAGCGCTCAGGGCTTGCCGCCTAACCCTTGGCGCTAGCGCCAGCAGCCTGGGCACGATGGGCAAGACGATCTTGAGGATCTGCCCGGGTGCGGGCGTGGGGCGCGTCAGCTTAACGATTGCCGCGCCGACCAGTTTGCCGTTATCCATAGCGGTCAGCACGGGCTGTCCTGTCAGCAAATACAGCCGCAGTTTGGCCTCGACCAGCTTGGTGTAGTGCCGACGGGCCGTCTCACCGGAGAGGTTAAGCCAGTAGGCTGTGATGGCCTCATGCCGGAAAGCTTCAACGATGAGGCGCGCGGCGTCCGACACCAGGGGCGGGCTTAGGGGGGTGACCTGAAGCTCCGAACGGGGTAGCATTTGGTTTTGGACTAAAGAACGAGCATGCACAGGCGGCCCTCGGCGGCCCTACCTGACCGCAGCGGCTGAAGCTTGCCGCTAACACCTTCATCCTGGGAGCGCTGCAGCTGAATGGCCAAGCCCAGGCCAAACAGCAGCGAAAAGAGGGTAAAGAACTTGCCTTGGACGAAAAAGGCGATCAAGAGACTGGCAACCTGGTCTAAGGGGTTAGGCCACGGTCCGGTGTCAATCACTGCGAGATAGACGGGGTGCGCGAAGAAGAGCATGTTGACCAACGCCCCAATGCTCCAGGACCTGTCAATCTTTGCTGAAAAACACAAACCCGCTCCTGGGCAGTTCGCATCCATCGAAACTGGACAATTCGTACCAGTGCTCAGGTGCAACCTCGGCCCTATCTGGATCGGCATACGGGGCGATGTTTGCCAAGAACTCATCATCATCTTCCACAATGAAGGTGAGCGCCTTTGAGATAGCCTCATCCACATCTTCGGCCTCGACGAAGACGGTAACGTAGAAGCCTTCGACCCGAACTTCGGCGGGAGGGCTGAATCCGCGGCCAACGATCAGGGTAGCATATTTTCCCATGATTTCAGTCCCCAATTGGCATGATGTCAGGTGATGTAATATGCAGTGTTGATTCGCAACGGCGTGCAGTCGAATTCCGCAATCCTGACATCCGTCCGCTTCTTGAACGGGTCGTGATCGTCGTCGTAAATCGCAAAGACCATGCCGCTGCAGAGCTTGTCGGCAAGAAAGGCCCGGATTGCATTGGTCTTGAGAACACCCGATGCCTCGAAGAGGCCGTCCCTGATTTCCAGCGGCTTATAGAAGACGACACGGGAACCAATGGTCTTGCGCTGCATGTATCCTCTAGGCAGCTTAATACCCTTCCCAGGGGCGTTCTCAACAGGGAACGAAATTTCAAGGTGCACCGTGGGCCGCCCTCACTGTGCCAGAGAGGCGCATTGCGCCTCTGGCAAATCCGGGCAAATTCCAGTCAGCGCAGTGGACGACCGTAGAACACATGCGCTCCCCGAAAGCCGCTTGCCGCCTGGAAGTGCGAGTAATGGATCGGGCTGTAGACATGCCCACTCGGGCCGTGGCGTATCACGTTGTTCGGTCCGAAGGCTTGCCGTGCAAGTGAGGCGGCCTGTTGAGCCCTGCTGCAGTGCACGCTGTAGCCGCTGCGCAGTGCGCTGACCGCAATTCTTGGTGCAACGTAGCGCGTTACCACATAGCGGGCCCCAGTCCAAGCAACAATTGCGACAAGGGGCGCAACTTTCCCCTCGGTGAGAGCCAACTCCTCATCACCCAACTCCACCCCCACCGGCAAGACCGGGGTAAAGGCGGGCTGGGCGTTGACCTTCCCCTGGGCCAGAGCGCCTCCTAGGACCAGTGCCATGAGCAGAACCAGAATCTTCCTCATAACCTCGCCTCCATTATCATTATAGGGCTTCGCCCCAGAAAGACGCTAGCACCTTTGAGTCAGAGGAAAGTCATAAGAGATCGGCTGTCACCGCCGGGAGATCCTGTCAAATGTTGGGCGTAGACACACCACTCCGGCCGCCGCTCCAGCACCGCCGTGGGGCTCTCCCCGCTGACCGGCGTCGCCCACAGCTCGTCAAAGATCTCGGGGTCGAAGCGGTAGATTCCCTTCGTCACCCGCCAGGCGGCGGGATAGCGCTCGCTGTAGCGCTTGAGGTGTGTTAGTGGGCGGGGGATCGTTTGCGTCCGCGTCTCCGCTTTGCCGGATCGAGCGTACCGAGTGCGCGATACACCTCTGCCCTTAGCATGGCCTGTGCCAATGCCACCGGCCTGTTCGGTCGTTTGTTCATGCCCTAGTTTATCGTTTGGAGGGGATGGCAGCGTAACTACAATTCCCGGTGGAGCTACCAAGCCGAGCTTGGCCAGCGCTTAAAGCCGCAGCGGCTGCAGCTTGCCGTAAGTGAGGCTGCGCCACAGCCACTCAAACGGCCCAAAGCGGAAGCGCTTAACCCACCAGTTGCTAAGTGGAACTTGCAAGCCAAAGATGGCGATGCTCAGTGCAAGGCCCGCCGCCGGGCCGATCTGCCCGTAGAGCCCCAGGCCGTAGCCGTAGAAGATGGTGGTGCAGATTAAGGTTTGCAGTAGGTAGTTGCTCAGCGCGGTGCGCCCGACTGCGGCGAGCGGCATAAAGAGCCGGTGCCAGGTAGCGTTTTGCGCCAGGATGACCAGCCCGGTAGCATAGGCCAGCGACAGGGCCGGCGCGCCGATGAGCAAACCCGCCAGGCCAGTAAGGGTACCCCAGGTGAGCTCGAGCGCACTCGCTCCGTGTGCCAGCGTCACGTAGAGCAGGTTCCCGATAATGCCGATGCCGGCACCCCAGGCAAACACTCGGCGAAAGAGCGGCAGGTGCTCGGTGGTGTTGTGCAAGAGCCGCTGCTTGCCGATATAAAGCCCAACCAGGAACATGGCCAGGACCAGAAACAGCATCCCGCCAAAGAGCGCACCGTTAGCGGAGAACGCCCATTCCGCCATACGCACCGGGATCATGGCCACCCAGTTCTCACCGCGGTAAACCGCCAGAGCCTGCTCATAGGCTGCCCGGAACTGCGCTTCGGTTTCGGCTAACACCGCCTCGAGCTGCGCGGCCCCTTCCGGTGTGGTGCGGGCGAGTTCGAAGAGCGCTACCGATCCGGCAGTCAGTACCAGCGGAATGGCAAGAAAGACGACGGCCCAGCGCAGCAGCCGGCGCGGCTCGGTGTGCCGAAAAAGGAGCAGTATGAAACCGACCAGGGCGTAGCCGGTCAGGATATCGCCCCACCAGAACAGGAAGGCGTGCGCCAGGCCGATGAGTAGCAGCACCAACAGGCGGCGCACATAGAGCGGGACGGCGCTCTGGCCCTTGTCCTGAGAGCGCTGCATCTGAATGGCCAAGCCCAGGCCAAACAGTAGCGAAAAGAGGGTAAAGAACTTGCCTTGGGCGAAAAAGGCTAGCAAGAGGCTAGCCACCTGGTCTAAGGGGTTAGCCCACGGCCCGGTGTCAATCGCTGCGCGATAGACGGGGTGCGCGAAGAAGAGCATGTTGACCAGCAAGATGCCGAAGATGGCAAAACCCCTGAGGATATCGACTATTTCGATACGCTCGCCTGGAGCTATGGGTCCAGGTTTGGCATCTGCCATATTAGTCCTCCATCGGTTTCTCGGCGAGCTTAGCATTCCATCCGGCAGCCCGGCACCATTACCTGAGCAACCCACCCACCTCGAGACCAAACCCCGGGCGGATCACCTCCCCTTGCCAGCCAAAGCTAGTATAAACCGCCAGCTGCTGCTCGCGCTGGGCATCCAGGGTATAGGAGGTTTGCAGCCTGAGGGTGGCGCCTGGGTGCACCAGAGCCTCGAGGCTCCAGGAAAGGCTTTTGCTAAGGCTAAAACTCACCTGCTCGTTGGCCACAAAGCCCGCGCCCAAGGAGAGGCTGAGGCTGGAGGGGCCCCCATCCAGCGCATCGCTAAAGCCTAGCGAGGCAGCGAGAACTACCGGATCGCGCAGCAGGCTGGCCGATAAGCTATAGTGCGCCGCCCAGGGGTAGCGCAGGGCGAGTGAGAGCCTGGGATCGAGCGCGGAGTCTGGCTCCAGGCGGTAGCGCACCCCCAGCGAGCCGCCCCAGCCCAGGCCAAGCCGGTTTTCATACCGGGTCTCCTGGGCAAAGCGCCGCTCGCTCTGCACCAGCTGCGCCTGTAGCGCGAGGGCCAGCCAGGCCGACCAGCGCGGGTCGAGGGTATACTCCAGCCTTCCCGCTAGGTCCAAGCGGTGTTGCACCTGGGTCAGGGAGTAGAGCCCTCGCTCGGGGTCGGCGCCCAGTGCCTGGAGTACCTGGGGCGCGTAACTCAGGCCGAGGCTATAGCGCAGCATGCCGGCCTCCTCCTCTGGTCGCAACAGGGGGTCAATGGGCTGGCTCTGGGCTAGGGCCAGCAGCCAGACCAGCCCAAGCAGCCAGCCCTTCACGGCAGCCCCCGCGCCAGTCGTCCCAGGGCTTGCAAGCGGCCCTCGGCCCAGCCCAGGGTCTGCGCCTGCTTGGGCTGAACCACGACCGCCTGCGCCCCACTTGGAATGGGCACCAGGGCCACCCCGCTAAAGCCCTTCTGGCTCAGCAGGCCCTCCAGCGGCATAATCCGCTTGCCCCAGCTAGGGTCGGCCAGCACCACCTGGCCCCAGACCATCCCCACCGCCACCACATAGTGCGGCTCAGGCCGGGTGACGTGTAATACCACCGGCAGCCCACCCCTGGCAAAGTAGTCGCTCAGCTGTTCTAGCGAGAGCCTAAAGCCCCGGCTGGGCAAGCCCAGGGTCTGCATGGCCTGCCGCAAGGCCAGCGCATTGATCCCCACCAGCCGCACCTCGCTTTCCGGCTTCTGCATGGCCTGTAGCGCAAGCTCCAGCACCCGCCCCTCGGTAGCCGCGATGCCGTAGTAGTAGTGCAACAACGTCGCTACCGCCGCCGGGCCGCAGGTGAACCAGTCGGTCTGGCCCACCACCTGCTGGTAGCGCAGGTCGCGGTGGGGAGTGGGTTGTTGGGCCAGGGCTAGCCAGCCGATCAGGAAGACACCAAGAAATACCAGCAATGGCCTCAAGCTTGCTCCTTTGCCTTTTCCCATGCCCTGTAAGCGCTATTCACAAGCCAGTTTCCTAAACCCGCACCAAGGTGTGCTGGTCCTAGAACGAGAAAGGCCGCTAGCAGACTGTGGGGGAAACCCTTCTCCAAGAGAAAGAAGATCGCCAGAGTTGAAATCGAGATCGAAGAGGCACTTGTGGCCAGAACACCTAAAGGCATGCCTAACCGGCGGATAGCAAACCTTGCTATATCATCCCCTTCGACTTCTACGCCAAAGCGTGAAACAGCCCACTTCGTCGTAGAATAATCAGTGTAAAGACCTGCCAAATACACCAGGACAGCGATTACGACTCCGGCCCAGATAGGCAGCAGGGCCAGGGGGTAAGCGACGAGCAGCAATATGCCAGCGAAAAACAGTGTGTAGCGCAGGACGTACTGCATCACGACCACGAATGGCCAGTGCGCTGGCGGCTTACCCCCATTGGCCATTTCTGTTACCTCACTCTTCCTATCGCCAGAATCTCCTAGTGAGCTCGCTGTAGAGTCGCACACCTGCACCAAGGCTTGCGGTCACAGCTACGATTCTCCAGTCTACCTCACCTCTAACGAGATATGACACCGCTGCGCCGCCAGAACCGGTGAGCACTGCTTGTCCGGCAAGGACTAAACCCTTCTTGACGAGAGGCGCAAGCTTCCCCTCAACCTCCGCCAGCTCCTCATTGCTCAGCTCCACCCCCACCGGCAAGACCGGAGTAAAGGCTGGCTGGCCGAGGGTTTTCCCCTGGGCCAGAGCGCCTGCTGGGACCAGCAGAGCCAGTGCCACGAGAAAAACCAGCATCTTCCTCATAACCTCACCTCCATCATCATTATAGGGCATCGCCCCAGAGACAAGCTAGCACCCTTGAATCAGAAGAATGTCAGCAGAAATCGGCTGTCACTGCTAGGAGATGCTATCAAATGTTGCAAACGTTGGGCGTGACACGCCCGCCGTCTATAGGCTGGCGGCCTTCTCGGCGGCTGATGCGGTGTGGCCTGCCCTGACCAGGCCTGTTAGGTGGTTGACCCGTACCCTCACCTAGACAACTTCGGATTTGATGGTTGCCACATTAGCCCTCCACAGTTCTTTTGTTGAAGGTAACGGCCCGTGGCGTTAAGCTACCTGCGCGGCGAGTCATAGGCAGTTACCGGTTACAGCCTCAATCGCTCTGTTGAAAGAGACCTGTCAGAGAGCTTCAAACAGCCTTGCCAGGTTGAGGCTAAACCCCGGCAGGACCGACACGACCGCCTGGTCGCCCGCGCCGTAGCGCCGCTCGCCCCCTTCGTCCCAGGCGATGAGGGTATTCGCATCTGGATCGAGCGCCCAGTACACTACGCCGTGGCGGGCATAGAGCTTGCGCTTGAGATCCAGATCGCGCTCGCGGGTCGAGGCTGAGAGCACTTCGATCACCCAGTCGGGCGGGCCCATAAGGCGCTTTTCGGCGATGATGGCGCGCCTGGCGTGGGAGATGAAGACAACATCCGGCTGCACGGCGTCTTGTTCGCTAAATACCACTTCGACTGGTGAGACGATGACCGTGCCAACGGGCTGTGACTGCAAAAACAGGCGAATCGCGAAAAACAGCTCGCCAACCAGACGTTGATGGCGGGTATTGGGTGCAGCGGTCACGTAAAGCTCCCCGTGGATGACCTCCCGAACCTTGCCGTCGTCGGGGGCGTGTTCGAGGTCGTGGTAGGTAAAGGGTTCGCGCTTGACCAGCGGCATGGCAGTTCCTCGGCTCAGTATAACTCAATGAGTGTCAGAGCTTGATAACGGCTTGGCTGTGGGGAGTGTATGGGTAACCATGCTAGATCGCACCGATACCATCCTTTCCTGGTAGCCTTGAGGCATGATCGGAGTTGATCTTGGCACCACCCATATCCGCATTCATGTCAAAGGACGGGGAATTGTGCTGCGCGAACCGGCGGTTATTGCCGTGGTGCGCAACACCGAGGAGGTCAAGGCGGTTGGCAACGAAGCCTACCTGATGCTAGGCCGCACGCCGGGAAATATCGTGGCGGTGCGCCCGATGGCCGATGGCGTAATCGCCAACTACACCCTTACCGAAAAGATGCTCAAGGCGTTTATCCGTAAGGTCATCACCGGGCCGGGCCGCCTGGTTAAACCCATCATCATGGTCTGCATCCCTTCAGGCATTACCGAGGTCGAAAAACGGGCAGTGCTGCAAGCCATGAACGAGATCGGCGCGCGCAGGGCGTTTCTAATCGAGGAGCCGATTGCCGGGGCGATCGGCGCCGGGATCAACATCGCCGAGCCGATCGGTTCGATGATCGTGGATATGGGTGGCGGCACTACCGATGTGGCGGTTATCAGCCTGGGCGGGATCGTCACCGCTGAGTCGCTGCGAGTAGCTGGCAACGTGCTGGATTCTGATGTCATCCGCTTTATCCGCTTCAAGGAAAACCTGCTGATCGGCGACCGCACCGCTGAAGAGATCAAGCGCACGGTCGGTGCTGCGCTAATTCGCAGCAACGAAGAGGTCAAACAGATCGAAGTGCGCGGGCGCGATCTGATTAATGGCCTGCCCAAGACCATCACGGTCAGTACCGAGGATGTGGTGGAGGCGCTCAGCGGTTCGCTGCAAAAGGTGGCCGATGCGGTAAGGCGGGTGCTCGAGCAGGCCCCACCGGAGTTAGTAGCCGACATCATCGAACGGGGGATCGTCCTTACCGGAGGCGGGGCGCTGTTGAGGAACTTCGACGTCTTTTTGCGCAACATTACCGGCATCCCAGTAGCGGTAGCGGAGAACCCGACCGATTGCGTGGTGATCGGCACTAGCAAGGCGCTCGAGCTAGTACACCTGCTGCAAGGCACCTCTGATACCCGGCGGCGCTACTGAAGTGCGGCCCGGTCAGCAAAGAGCTGCTGGTCTCTACCTGCGCAGGCCCAGCAAAAAAGTCGCCCGGTATTAGCCGGGCGACTGAGTGGGCGCAGTGGTAGCTAGTAGCTTTGACGCTGGCGAGCCGGAGCGGAGGCGGCCTTAATCACGCGCACGTTCTTGGCCTGAAGACCCTTCTTGCCCTGTTCAACCTCGAACTCAACCTCGTCCCCTTCGTTAAGGCTGCGATAGCCCTCCGAGGCGATGGCGCTGAAGTGGCAGAAAACGTCTCCGCCACCCTTTTGGGCAATGAAGCCGAAGCCTTTTTCACTGTTGAACCACTTGACGGTACCAGTAGACATGCCTTACCTATCTTTCTTGCTGCTTTGTGCAAACCAAAACTCTCGGGCTTGGCCCGAGCCTCAAAAAAGCGCTGCTTTTTCGTAGGCACCGTATGATAGACCATCGGGCCAAGAAAAGCAAGGCCCAATGATTGCTTTTACAGTTCGTAGCGACTGGGCCTAGGGGCTAAGAGCCCCCATGCTCGCTGCACCGACCGCCAGGAAGTATGCTGATGCCCAAGGAGCTTTATGAACATCGTCGAAATGGAGCAGGTGACCAAGCGTTACGGCCCTACGCTAGCGCTAGCTGAGGTGAGTCTGTCGGTTGCGCCGGGGGAGATTATCAGCGTGTTAGGGCCTAACGGGGCGGGCAAGACTACCGCTATTGCCATCATGCTGGGACTGAGACAGCCCAGCAGCGGTCGCGCTACCCTTTTTGGCCAGCCGCCGCAGAGCCGCTGCGCGCGGGCGCGAGTAGGGGTGATGCTGCAGGAGTCGGGGGTACCGGGGAGCCTCACTGTGAGCGAGCTGATAAGCCTGTTTCAGAGCTACTACCCCCACACGCTACCGTTGGCTGAGGTGTTGGCTCGGGCCGACCTGTCAAGCAAGCGCCACGCGCTGATATCGAACCTCTCCGGAGGTCAGAAACAACGCCTGTATTTCGCCCTGGCGCTAGCGGGCGATCCGGACCTGCTCTTTCTGGACGAGCCGACTGTGGCCATGGATGTCGAGTTGCGGCGCACGTTCTGGGCGCAGGTGCAGGAGTTTGCCGCGCTCGGCAAAACCATCCTCTTCAGCACCCACTACCTCAACGAGGCCGACGCTATTGCCACTCGCATCGTGGTGATTAACCGGGGCCGGATCATCGCTGAAGGTACGCCGCGCACTATCAAGAGCCTGGTAGCCGAGAAGACCGTCCGCCTCAATACCGATGCGCCGCTAGAGCGGCTACAGGGTTACCCCTCGGTGCAGCGGGCCGAGCAGCGCAACAGCCACCTGTTCATCTATACCAACGAGCCGGAGGCTTGCCTGGCGCAACTCTTTCGCGAAGGTTGGCGCGTTAGTGAGCTGACCGTCGCCGAGACCGATCTGGAAGCCGCCTTCATGAGCCTTACTGGCCAGGAGGTGCAAGCATGAGTCAGACTACTCCGCGCTGCCTAAGCCCTACTAGTCAAGCCAGCGGTGGTCTGCTCAAGATGCTGGCGACCCAGATTCGCACCGAGTTTTTATCGAACTGGCGCGTGCCGGAGTTCTTGATCGGGGTAGCGGCCATCCCGGTCATGCTGTTTATGATGTTCGGCCTGCCCAACGCCCGCGTGACCTTCCCCGATGGCACCACGGTAGGTGCCCTGATGATGGCGTCGTTTAGCGCTTACGGCCTGCTCAGCCTGGTGATCTTCAGCTTTGGAGTGGATATCGCCAACGAACGCGGCAGGGGCTGGCTGCGCCTGGTGCGGGCTACGCCGATGCCCGGCTGGACCTACTTTGTTGGCAAGCTGGCTATGAGCCTGCTGTTTGCCTCCCTGATCCTGCTGGTGCTGTTCGCCGCCGCGGCGCTGTTTGCCGGTGTGCGGCTGCCGCCAATGCGCTGGTTGGCCACCTTCGGCACGCTTCTGGTAGGCGGCCTGAGCCTCAGCACGCTCGGTTTCGCCCTTGGCTACCTGGCCCGGCCCCGTGCCGCCTCGACCCTGGGCAACCTGATCTACCTGCCGCTGTCGTTTGCTTCGGGCTTCTTTTTTCCGCTGGGGCAACTGCCGGAGTTCCTGCGTACCTTGGCGCCCTATCTGCCAACCTACCACTATGGCCGACTGGTGTGGGGGGCGGTAGGATCGCCGGAGGCGGTAGGGCTGTTTACTGGGCTTGCGCCGACAGAGCCGTGGCTACACACCCTGTGGCTGGCCGGGTCGTTTGTGGTCTTCGGTGCGCTGGCGCTGTGGGGCTACCGGCGCGATCAGGGGCAAGAGGGGGTGTGATACCCCGGCCCATGTCCACAAGCTCAAGAGACTCACCGATTATCTTCAGAGCGGCTAGGAGATTCCTAACCCCTACTACGGTGGCCTAGAGCTGGTGCTTAACCTCATTGGGAAGGCGTTGCGGGCGCTGCTTGACGAGCTGCCTCTACGCCTGACAGCGGTTTTCACAAATGCTGAGTCGGCTAGGTGCAGGTATCATCTCCGCAAAGACGTCCTGCGAGTAAACCGCAGGATAGGCAACGATTCGTAGTCCTGCGAGCAC
>JGI24108J20142_1000083_pt1 | contig 21221 bp, 21 predicted proteins | sample SubbioR11_8A_Apr_FD_20142 | JGI IMG/M metagenome (IMG submission 20142)
CCTTAAGGCGCATCCCCACCATATAACGCTCGCCGGGGATCTGCTCCTTGGGCGGCATGATCGCCTCGCCGCGCCCGAGGTCCACAAACACATTGCGTTTGTTGTCCTGGCGCGACACTACCGCCGTAATCACGTCGCCAGCGCGGTCCTTGTACTCGTTATAGACGGTGTTGCGCTCGGCCTCGCGGATCTTTTGGGTGATGACCTGCTTGGTGGTCTGCACTGCGATGCGGGTGAAGCGCTCGGAATCTACTGGAAACACCATCTCCATGCCGACCTCGACGTCGGGATCGAGTTTGAGCGCCTCCTCGAGCGCGATTTCTTGGTTGGGGTCTTCGACCTGCGCGACGACTCTTTTGATTACCAGAACCTCGATCTCGCCGGTATCGGGGTTGACCTCGACCTCGATCTGTTTGCCGGGATCAACTTTGCCTTCGTAAGCCTGGCTCAGAGCGTCCTCAAAGTCGGCTAGCAGCTGCTCCTTGTCGATATTGCGCTCGATGGCGAGCTGGTTTAGCGCGTCGATAAACTCCTTGTTCATCTAAACTCCTTAAAATCTCCGGCCTGGCGGCAGGTCGCTCGGACTAGCGGTGGGTCTCCGGCCACTCCGCCAGCCGGGCTTGGTCGATGTCGCGCAGCGCCACGGTGCGCTGCGCTGTGCCGATTGCAAAGGTTACGGCCTCGTCGCTGACGTTGCCAATCACGCCCTTGAAGGTTTCGCCGGTGATCTGCACCTTAGCGGCTAAGCCTTGAAAGCGCCTAAAGTGCTCAGCGGTAAGCAGTGGCCGCTGCGGACCCGGCGATTCGACCTCGAGCTTAAACGGGCTATCGAACGGATCGAGCCGGTCGAGCTCGAGCCCGAACACCCGCGAGGCCAACTCTACGTCAGCCAGCGCTACCGGTTGCCGGTCGAGCCGGTCGATGCGCAACAGCACAGTTCGCTTGCCGCGCCCGCTGACGGTCAGCTCGAGCACCTCAAAGCCGAGGGGCTCCAGTACCGCTTGGGCAGCTTGCGTCAGCTCCATGCCAACCTCCTAAGCCTGACGCGCTTGTAAGAGTGGGCTAGGGCATGAAAAAGGGCGGGTACCGCGCACCCACCCTGACAAGGCAGTCGGGACTACTACCGGCTATCAGTATACCGGTACGGGGCAGTTATTACAAGCCGCAATCCGAAGGCTAAAACGCGAGCGGTTACGAACGCTCATTCGCGTCTTGTCGCATGGCATAAGGTGTACCAGTTGACCATACTCTGGACTCTGCTTGACGCTGCTCTGACAATCCCCTAATAGGCTCCGCTCGTGGCGCATCTTAAAGACCAGAAGGCTTCGCCCGACAATTCCGCGGTCTTAAGCCTCCTCTGCCAAGCCCCTGCCGAGGAGGTGAAGGCGCTGGCCGACCAGATGCTACCCGCGCTGGTAAAGCTGGGCAGCCTGGAGGTGGTGCATAATCGCACCGGGCTGGTGATGCTACCCTACCGCGACACCGTGCAAGGCACCCGCTTTCACCTGGGCGAAGCCCTGGTGGCCGAGGGGCGCGTCCGGCAGGGCGCACTTACCGGCTACGGCGCTTGCCTGGGGCGCGATCTGGAGCAGGCGCTGGCGGTGGCGCTGCTCGACCTGGCCTGCCAGCAGAGGGTGGAGGCGCCGCGATTACGGGCTTTTTTGAACGGCCAGGCAGCGCGCCAGCAGGCTGCCCAGGACCTGCTGCTGCGCAAGGTGGAAAGCACCCGAGTGCAGTTGGAGACATTTTGATTTCTCCCGTCCAGACCCCTCAGGAGGCCCGCACCCAGACGGTCTTTCGCTCGCTGCTGTGGGCGCTCTCGTACCCCGGTAAGCCCTACCCGCTACCCTCCGGAGTTGGCCCTTTATTCGCGGTGGGCGAGGCGCTGCTGGACTTAGAAACCCGCTTCTTCACCCCCGACCCGGCCTTGCGCGACCTTTTCACCGAGGCTGGCTCATGCTTCTCCGAGCCCGCTCAGGCTGACTATCTGTTTTTCCCCACCGTGGGCCGGGCCGAGCTGAGCCACATCGTGCAAGCCCAGCGCGGCGAGCTGCTCTACCCGGACCGGGGGGCCACGCTGGTGTTGGGCACCTCGCTTAACGGCTCCGCACGGCGCTGGTCCGGCCCCGGCATTCAGGGCGGCCGCACGGTGAGCGTTGGCGGCCTGCCGGAGGGCTTCTGGCCACTGCGTGCCGAGGCGGTGCGCTATCCGCTGGGCTGGGACGTGTTTCTGGTGCTGGACTCGCTGGTGCTGGGGCTGCCCCGCACCACCCAGGTAGAGGTGGCATGAATGGCCTACGTGGCAGCCAGAGGCGGCGAGCAAGCCATCCAGGAGGCCGAGCGGCTCTACCACGAGCTGCTGGGCGGTCTCAGCCCGGAGCGGGTGCGGGCCGTGCAGGAGGCGCTGCCCTACCTGCTCGACCGGGTAATGGGCGAGGCCTCGCTCTACGCACCCGAGCTAGCGGCGCTGGCCCTGGCCCAGACCGGGGGCGAGCTCTACGAGGCGGTCTTATTGCTGCGGGCCTTCCGCACCACCCAGCCCCGGTTGGGCTACGCGGAGGTGATCGAGCAAGACCGGGTGTTGACCCTGCGGCGCATCTCGGCAGCCTTCAAAGACTTACCTGGTGGGCAGGTGCTCGGTCCCACTCTGGACTACTCGCACCGGGTCTTGCGCCTGGAGGTAGTCAAAGACGGCTCGACCGCGCGCGAAGCAGCGGCTGCTGCGCCAATGCCCGCCCCGTCGCACTACCCGGCGCTGGCGGCCTGGCAGCGTGAGGCCGGGTTGCTCCCGCCCCACACCTTAGACGTGACCCCAGCCGAAGAGATCCCCGACCTGACCCGCGAGCCGCTCTTGTTCCCCGCCCCCAGAGCGCACCAACTGCAAGGTCTGGCGCGGGGCGACACCGGGGGCATTCTCACGCTGGGCTACGCCGATATGCGCGGCTACGGCCTGACTCATCCCACCATCAACGAGATGCGCCTGGGCGAGGCCGAGGTGATCCTGACCCACCCCGGTACCGGGGCGGCCTTTAGCGCGGGCAGGGTGAGGGTCTCGCAGGCCGAGATCGTTACCACTTTCGCCGGCTCAAACGAGACGCCACAGCTTAAGCTGGGCTTTGCGGCCACCCTCGGCTGGAACGAGGTCAAGGTGATCGCAGCGGCCATGCTCGAGCTAAACATGCGCTCCCCCGAGGCCCACCCGGCCCACACCGCCGAGTTCGTGCTCTACCACACCGAGCCGGTAGAGGCCTCAGGTTTTTGCATCCACTACAAGCTGCCGCACTATGTGACCTTTCAATCGTCGCTCGAGGCCATGCGCCGGGTGCGTGAGCCGCAGTCCGCCGAGGTGGAGCGATGACCGTGGCGCAACTGGCCCAGCCCTGGCAGGATCACAGCTACGCCTTCCTCGACGAGTCGGCCAAGCGCGAGCTGCGCCGCAAGACCCTCAAGGCTATCGCGCTGCCGGGCTACCAGGTGCCCTACGCCAGCCGCGAAGTTCCCATCGCCCGGGGTTGGGGCACCGGCGGCCTCCAGGTCACGCTCTCGCTGGTGGGGCCGGACGATGTAGTGAAGGTGATCGATCAGGGCGCGGACGACTCGGTGAACGCCGCCAATCTGCGCCGCTTCGTGGCCCGCATGACCGGCGTAAAGACCACCACCGACGCCTTGGCCGCCACCCTGATCCAGAGCCGCCACCGCATCCCCGAGGAGGTGCTGCGCGCAGAGCAGGCGCTAATTTTGCAGGTGCCCGACCCGGAGCCTTTGCGCGAGGTGGAGCCGGACATCTCAGTGGCCCGGCAGATGCACGCTGACGCCGACTACGGGCTGAGCTGGCTGTTGCTTTATGAGCAGCTGGTGCGCTACCGCCGCATCATCCAGGGGGACAGCTACCCCGCCCTGGTGCATGGGCGCTACGTGATGAGCCCCAGCCCCATCCCCCGCTGGGACCTGCCCAAGCTGCACCACTCGGCCCACCTCACCCTGCTCTCGGCGGGCCGCGAGAAGCGGCTCTACGCGGTGCCGCCCTATACCGAGGTGCGACCTTTGGAGTTCGACGACGTGCCCTACCGCGTGGAGGATCAGCGGGCTTTTGCCTGCTTCCGCACCGGGGTGCGCAACAAGTTTCTCAACGAGCTGCCCCAAGGCGACGGCTCCTCGCGCTACGAGCTTTCCGACTCGGGCTACGCCGAGAAGCTCCTCCGGGGCGACCTGGCTGGCCCCACCTACTTTGATAGTGAGGGGAAGTTCTATCATGACGGTTACCTACAGGGCTGAGCTGCTGCCGCCCGCACTGGTGGCCGAGCGCCCCTTGCTGAGCATTAGTGGGGTGAGCAAGCGGTACGGGGCCGTGAGGGCGCTTACGGACGTTGCGCTGGAACTCTACCCGCGCGAGGTGTTGGGCGTGGTGGGCGAGAGCGGCTCGGGTAAGAGCACCCTGCTGCGCCTTCTCAACCTACAAGAGGACCCTGACGCCGGGAGCTACAGCCTGGAGCTGCCCGCCTATCAGGGTGCCAACCTCTTCAGCTTAGGCCGCTTTGCTAAGCGCGAGCTGCGGGTGCAGCATATCGGTATCGTCTACCAGAACCCCTACCAGGGTTTGCGGATGAATAACACCTCCTCGGGCAACGTAGCCGAGCGGCTGGTAGTGGCGGGGGAGCGCAGCTTCGCCCGGCTGCGCCAGGCTGCGCGAAGCTCGCTGGCGGCCTCGGAGTTCCCCCTCGAGCGCATGGACGCCCCGCCCCTAGAGCTCTCGGGCGGGATGCAGCAGCGCGTGCAGCTTGCCAAGGCCATCGCGCTACAACCGGCGCTCCTGCTGTTAGATGAGCCCACCACCGGGCTGGATGTCTCGGTGCAGGCGCTGGTCATAGACACCCTGCGCCGCCTGCGCCGCGAGCTGGGCATCGCTATGCTGGTAGTCTCGCACGACCTGGGGGTGATCCGCACCCTTTCCGACCGCGTGGTGGTGATGCGCCACGGGCGGATGGTGGAGATGGGACTAGTGGATCAGGTGCTCGAAGACCCCCAGCACCCCTATACTCAGCAGCTCGTCCACGCCAAACTTTAGAGGTTCCATGAAGAAACTCAGTCCAGAACCAACCGTTCACCCCACTGCCGTCATCAAGGATACTAAGCTTGGGGCCTGGACGGAGATCGGCGCCCACACCAGCCTGGTTGAAGCCGCGGTGGGCGACTACAGCTATCTGGAGCAGGGCTGCCAGGTGATCTACAGTATCATCGGCAAGTTCTGCTCGATCGCCTCTTATGTGCGCTTGAATCCAGGCAACCACCCTCTGGAACGCCCCACCTCGCACCATATTACCTACCGCGCCGCCCAGTTCGGGCTGGGCGAGGACGATCACGACTTCTTCAAGTGGCGCCGGAGCTATCCGGTATACATCGGGCACGACGTGTGGATCGGGCACAACGCTACCGTCATGCCGGGGGTGACGGTGGGCAACGGCGCGGCCATCGGGGCAGGCGCGGTAGTGACTAAGGATGTGGCGCCTTACACCATCGTGGTGGGCGTGCCGGCGAAACCGCTGCGGCAGCGCTTCAGCCCCGCGGTAGCCGAGCGCCTTCAAGCGATGGCGTGGTGGGACTGGCCCCGCGAGCTGCTAGCGGAACGTTTCGCCGACTTCCGGGGCGGCGCGGTGGCCTTTGTGGAAAAGTATTCGTGAGGTAGCGCCGTGAGAGTTCTGGAAGTCCGCAACCTCGAGAAGCGCTTCGTGCTGCACCAGCTGGGGCGGGAGATACCGGCCTTTAAGAGCCTCAGCTTCGACCTCTCGGGCGGTGAGTTTTTGCTGGTGACCGGACCGAATGGGGTGGGCAAGTCCACGCTGTTGCGCTCGCTGTACCGCACTTACCAGCCCAGCGGTGGGGCGGCCTGGTTTTACTCCCGCCGTGGTCCGGTAGACTTAGCCCGCGCCGCCGACGTGGACGTGGCCCTCTTGCGGCGCGAGGAGATCGGGATGGTCACGCAGTTCCTGCGGCCCCGGCCCCGAGTGACGGCGCTGGAACTGGTGGCCGAGCCCCTCTTGGAAGCGGGTGACCGCCAGGCCCACCGCCAGGCCGAGCGATTTTTAGAGGCCTTTGGCCTCAAGCGCGAGCTGTGGGCCGCCTACCCCAGCACCTTCTCGGGTGGCGAGCAGCAGAAGGTTAACCTGGCGCGCGCCCTGATCCGCCCCTGCCGGCTGCTGCTGCTGGACGAGCCTACCGCCAGCCTCGATCGCCAGACTCGCGAGGCTCTGGTGGCTCGCCTGGCCGAACTTAAGGCCGAGGGCGCCGCGTTGATCGGGGTCTTTCACCACCTCGAGGGCGTAGGGCAGCTGCTCGACCGTGAGCTGCGCCTGGAGGCGCTTACCTTTGTGGCTGAGTGACCCCTCGACAAGGCTTCGCCCGGCAATTACACTCAGGGCAAGCTCTGTGGGTGGCCATTGGTAGTTTGGTGCGTAAGCGGACCCTGCGTTTGGGGGACTACCAAGCCTTGTGCCTGCCAGGTGGCATGCTATACTTTGCATATGGCTATGCCTGTAAGCGACAAACTCATCCAGAACGTCAAGCAGGGCGTGTCTTTCCGCAAGTTCGAGCAGTTGCGGACTAAGCTCGAGGTCTCCACCCAAGCCTTGGCAGCGGTGGTCGGAATCAGCGAGCGAACCCTGGCCCGGCGCAAACTGGAAGGCCGCCTGCGGCCCGATGAGTCGGATCGGCTGTACCGGATTGTGCGGCTCTACCAACGGGCGGCAGAGGTCTTAGGCGACCCCGCCGCACGGACCTGGCTCACCCAGCCTAAGCGCTTCCTGGGGGGCAAGACTCCCCTCGAGTTCGCCGATACCGAGATCGGGGCCTACGAGATCGACCAGGCCCTGGGCCGCCTCGAGCACGGGGTCTTGGCCTGACCCTGACCGCCTGGCGGCTCTGCCACGCCCGCTGGGCCGACGCCGCTCTCTCGGGCGAGGGGGCCAGCCGCTACCCTGGCCGCTGGAACCGCACGGGGGAGCGGGTGGTCTACCTGGCCAGCTCGCTGGCCCTGGCTGTGCTGGAGACGCGGGTGCATCTTGAGGTTACCGCCACTCAGGAGCCTTATGTGGCTCTCGAGTTTGTGTTACCCGCCGAGCTGGTTGAGGACACACCGCGGCTACCTGAGAACTGGCTCGTGGATCGGGAGATCACCCAGCGCCTGGGCAGCCAGTGGCTCCGGGCCGGGACTTCCCTGGCCCTGCGGGTTCCGAGCGTCATCATCCCCGCCGAGCCCAACTACCTGCTCAACCCGCTGCACCCGGAGGCCGCCCAGGTAAAGCAGCTGCGGCACCTGGAATTCGCCTGGGACGAGCGGTTGTTCTGAACTAGGCTACCGCCCGCTTGATCTGGTGAGCGGTGTTGCTGTCCTGCACGCCATTAACACTATGCGGGATGCCACCCGCTCCCACCAAGGGCGAGGTAAAGAGGCCTGATAAAAACTTGACCCAGGGCTGACACCCTAGCCTTAGCCTTACGCCATGAACCAGCCGTTCATCCGCCTCGAGCAAGTCAGCCAGCGCTTTCCCAACGGCACCCAGGCGCTTGCTGACATCAACCTGGCCTTCCGCACCGAGCAGTTCACCGTGCTGATCGGCCCTTCCGGCGCGGGCAAATCCACCCTGATGCGGGTGCTCAACGGGCTGGTGCGCCCGACGCAGGGGCGGGCCTTTATCGGCGAGACCGAGATCACCCGTGCCGGCGAAGCGGCCGTGCGCAAAGCCCGGCGGCAGATCGGGATGGTCTTCCAGCAGTTCAATCTGGTCAGGCGGCTCAGCGCGCTGGATAACGTGCTGCTGGGGCGATTGGCCTACACCAACTCCTTGCGCTCCACCCTCAGATTGCACCCCCAGGCCGATTTAGAGCTAGCTATGAGCTTGCTAGAGCGCGTGGGGCTGGCCGACTACGCCTGGCAGCGGGCCGACACCCTCTCGGGGGGGCAGCAGCAGCGGGTCGGCATCGCCCGGGCGCTGGCCCAGCAGCCACGCTTAATTCTGGCCGACGAGCCGGTTTCGGCCCTCGACCCCAAGAGCTCCGAGCAGGTGATGGAGTTGCTGCGCGACATCCAGGCCAAGGACGGTATCGCGGTGATCTGCAACCTGCACCACCTTGATACCGTGCGTGAATACGCCGCCCGGGTGGTGGCGCTCAAACAGGGCCGGGTAGTTTTTGACGGCCCGGTGACCCAGCTCAGCCCAGAGGTCTCGCACTCGCTCTACTACGACGAGTCGGCAGTCAGCGAGCCTGCCCCGGTGCTCTTACCGCAATTCAGCCCGGCGAGTCTGACTCCAAGCTGACAAGCCTAACGTAGCCTAGCCACGAGGAGGAATCACAATGAAACGCACGCTATTCGCCATGTCGGTCCTGTTGATGACGTTCTCACTGAGCCTGGCCCAAAGTGTAGACCGCACCGGTTGGCCCAGCGAGATAACCTTCGCCACTGTGCCCACCGAGACTGCTGCCGACGCCACCCTGCGCTGGACCCCCTTTACCGACTTTCTGCAAAGCCGCCTGGGTATCCGGGTCAACTTCCACTCCGGAGCTGACTATGCCGCCGTCATCATCGCCATGCAGAACAGACAGGTGGACGTGGCCTACTTTGGCCCGGCCTCTTATCTCGACGCCGTGACTCACGCGGGCGCCGTAGCCTTCGCCAAGGAAGACTCGCTCACCGGGGGCACGGGCTACTATAGCCTGATCATCGCCAGAAGAGGCGGCCCCATCCGCACCCTGGAAGACGCCAGGGGTCAGCCCTTTGCCTTTGTGGACCCCGGCTCCACCTCGGGCTTCCGGGTGCCGATGTATTCTTTCTGCACCAAGCTCGACATCGAGCCCACCGAGTACTTTAGCCGCATCTTCTTTGCCGGAACTCACGAGAACGTGATCCTGGGCGTGGCCAACGGCACCATTCCGGTAGGCGCAACCTTCGATCTGGGCATCATCGCGGCCACCGAGAAGGGGGTCATAAGAGGACTGGAGGAGGAGTTCTACGTACTGTTCCGCTCCGACCAGATCCCCTCTTCGCCGCTAGCCTACCGCGGTGATCTGCCTGCCACGCTCAGGAGCGAGATCCAGAAGGCTTTCCTGGAGTTTGACAACCCTGAGTGGTTCAGAGGCCTGGGGCTGCGGCGCTTTGTGGCCGCCACCCCGGAGGAGTACGAATCCTTCCGCCCGGTGGCCAACTTCCGCGAGGTCACCTGCCCCCGCTAACAACCCCCACTGGGGCGCACGCAGTTACAGTGCGCCCCTCAGTGTTCTTTATGATCACTTCCAAGAAAGTCAGGCTCGAGCCATCCCCGGCTGTCAAGTCCCGTATTGTCTGGAACCGCCTGCTGTGGCTGGGCATAGTCGGGCTATTGGTCTGGGCCAGCTTCGGTGCCGAGGTCAGTCCGCAGCGACTGTGGCTGGGGCTCGAGCGCAGTTGGCTGTTTATTGTCGGTAACCCCGAGCGCCCAGGCACCGGCTTCTTTCCCCCTGACTTCACCCGCCTGCCCGAATACTTAAACGAGATGATCGTCACTGTCCAGATGGCTATCTGGGGCACGGCGCTGGCCTTCACGCTGGCCCTGCCGCTGTCGATTTTGGGAGCCGCCAACACTGCGCCGCACCCGGTGGTCTATCATCTCACCCGTCGCCTGCTGGACTTCTTTCGCGGCCTCAACGAGTTTGTATTGGCGCTGATTTTTGTGGCTGCGGTGGGGTTGGGGCCGTTCGCCGGCATCCTGGCGCTGGCGGTCGGCACGGCAGGCATTCTGGCCAAGCTGTTCTCCGAAGCCATCGAGGTGGTGGATGCCGGCCAGGTGGAGGCGGTGAGGGCCTCTGGAGCCGGCGCCTTTCAGGTCTTTACCCACGGCATCTGGCCGCAGATTGTCCCGACGGTGGTCTCGATGACGCTCTACCGCTTCGAGTCCAACGTGCGGGCTGCTACCGTGCTGGGGCTGGTAGGAGCGGGCGGCATCGGCCTCTACATCACCGAGTCGATGCGAGGCTTTAATTTCCGAGCGGCCAGCGCCATTATCCTGGTGATCCTGGTAGCGGTCTTCATCGTGGACTACTTAAGCGCCAAGATCCGCGAGCGGCTGACCTGATCTGATATTGATCGGATAGTGAGATGTGGCTCTCTAATCTCAAAATTGTGCTGCCTGAGGGCATCCTCGCCTCAGGTTCGCTAGCTCTCGAGGACGGCTTAATCGCCGCCGTGCGAGAAGGCTTGGTTCCGGGGGGTGTGGATTGCCGGGGCCTCACCGCCATTGCCGGGTTGGTGGATATGCACGGCGACATGCTCGAGCGCGAGCTTCAGCCCCGCCCCGGCAGCCGTTTTCCCTTCGAGCCGGCGCTCTATGAGCTTGACAAGCAGCTGGCCAGCAACGGCATCACTACCGCCTACGCGGCCATCTCGTTCATCGAGGGCTGGAAGTACCGCGGCCCCGAGGAAGGCCTGGAGATGGTGCGCCAACTGCACCGTTTCCGCCAGCGCTGCCTGGTGGAGATGCGGGTCCACGCCCGCTTTGAGGTGACTACTCCCAGCGCAGCGCCCATCCTGCGCGAAGCCCTGGCCAAGGGCGAAATCCACCTGGTCTCGCTGATGGATCACTCGCCCGGTCAGGGGCAGTTTCGCGACCTGGAGAAGTACGTCGCTTACTACAGCCAATGGATTGGGGCCAGCGCCACAGAGCACAGCCAGATTCGGGCCAGGGCGCTGGCTCTGCAGGAAGCCCCGTCCGCCTGGCCCATCGCTCGCGAGGTGTGTGAGCTTGCTCAGGAGCGCGGGGTGCCGCTGGCTTCGCACGACGACGATACCCGCGGCAAGGTTGACCTGATGGCGGGGCTGGGTACCTCCATCAGCGAGTTCCCGGTGACGCTCGAGGCCGCTGCCGAGGCCAAACGGCGCGGTATGTGGGTGGTGATGGGCGCGCCCAACGCCTACCGGGGCGGCTCCCACTCCGGCAACCTGAGCGCCTTGGAGGGCATCCAGGCCGGTGTGGTGGACGGGTTAGCCGCCGACTACCACCCCTCCTCGCTGATCCAGTGCGCCTTTAAGCTGGCCCGTGATGGCGTGCTGCCCCTCGCTGAGTCGGTGAAGCTGGTCGCCGAGAACACCGCCGCCATGTGCGGCCTGCCTGACCGAGGGCGGCTCGAGCCCGGCCTCAGAGCCGACCTGGCGCTGGTCGAAGAAGGGGCGTGTGTTCGTGTCCGTGCGACCTTCCGCACAGGGCGCCTGATTTACAGCGACGGTTCGTTGGTGGCTTGTTAGGGCTAAGGAATCACGAGTGTACGGGCGACCATGCGCCGAGGCGCTGTTTTAAAACCGGCGGTGACAGAAACGTACTTCTCCACCAGCAGGGATTTGCTGATGTGGAGTATCATGCTAAGTATGAACCACGCCTTGCTAAGCCGGATTACCCTGGATCCTGAGATCTGCCACGGCAAACCCTGCATTCGGGGCTTACGTTACCCAGTGGAAACGATCCTCGAGCTCCTGGGTAGCGGGATGACCTTCGACGAGATTCTCGCGGATTACGAGGACCTCGAACGTGAGGACCTGCAAGCAGCTTTGGTTTACGCTGCACGGCTCAGTCAAGTTAAGCGTACCGTTCCTGTGGCGTGACACGATTTCTGATTGATGCCCAACTCCCACGGCGTCTTGCACGCATGTTGCAGGCTTCTGGGATGGATGCTGTGCATACCCTTTATCTTCCTGCTGGAAACGCGACATAAGACAGCGAGATCAACCGGCTTTCAATCGAAGAGCAGCGAGTAGTCGTTACGAAGGATGATGACTTTGTACAGTCATTCATCCTTCAGGGAAGACCCTACAAGCTACTTCTCGTCAATACGGGAAACATTACCAACCAGGAGCTTCTTGGTCTGTTTGAAGCACGGCTCCCTGAACTAGCCACCTTCTTCAAGAACTCGAGTTTTGTCGAAATGACTCGCGATTTTCTCGTAATCCATAAGTGACATGCTCCCCGGAATGGAATCTGTGGCTTCTCAGGCAACATATGCCTCTACTACCGCTGTGTTAACGCCTGAAGGGCAAGGACCTGCCCTTGATGTTCGGCATGAGGCGGGTGCGGGTTCAAGCCACCGAACCGGCCCGAGTCGAGCTGCCCACGCCATCGGCCAGCCATCGGAGTCTGAGGCCTTGGCTCTGGGGGTGTTCAGGGGATGCGGATCGTGGGTGCCGGTTGCACGCCCGTGGTGGGTCCGCGCACTACTGGGCGCCCTGCGACCCAATCTAGCCGGTCGAGCCACATCAGGCGCCGCCCGCCCCGCAAACCCGCGGTAGTTACTTCCCAAGCGTGGTAGGCGAGCCAGTCCTGCCCGGCGTCATCGGTGATGATGGTCTGGTGGCCGGGGCCGACGACCAACGGAGGCGTCATGCGGCTCGCGAGGATCGGGTTTTCAGGCGCCTTCTCGCACGGTCCAGTGGCACTCTCGCAGACGGCGTAGCCGACGGCGTATGCGAAACCGCCGTAGTAGTTGCCGGAGAAAAACAGGTAGTAGCGCCCGTCCCTGAGCCACATGGTGGGCGCCTCGACCACGGCGCCCTCCCAGGCCTGATCGTTGCGGATCAGCCGGGTCGGCTCGCCAACCAGGCTAAGCCCGTCCGGCGTCAGCTCCTGGACATAGATATAGCTTGCCACCCCGATGTGGTTGCCGTCGTTTTTCCAGTACAGGTAGAGGGTGCCGTCCGCGTCGCGAAAGGGACTCGCATCGATCGAGCCGCCTTCGGCTACCTGACACACCAGCGGCTCTTCGCGCGTATCCTGAAAGTGTCGGTCGGGGTGCTCGCTGGTCGCTACCCCGAGGCACTGCCGATCCATGTCGCGGTGACGGGCGGTGTAGTACATGACGAAACGGTCGCCTATCGGCATGACCTCTGGCGCCCAGACCCGCGAGTCGCCGAGCCTTACCCAACGCCCGAAAACAGGTAGAGCCTCGTTGGGGATGTCCCAGTTAACCAGGTCGGTGGAGCGAGCCACCGGTACGTTGCGGCTAGCCGAGTTAGTGGAGTAGGCATAAAATACGTTGCCTACGCGGATGATATGCGGGTCCGGAAAGTTGGTGCGTAGAACCGGATTCTGGAAAGTCGGCTCCGCGGCTAATGTGCTCATGCTAAACAGAACCCCCAAGAGGCTGACTAAGAGCGGGTATAGCGTTCGAGATTGCTTCGAGCGATAGAAAAGCTGACAGTTCACAGCGTTTTGCTCCGTTCAATTGATGATGCCCCCGCAGTAAGACGACATAGCAAGACGACGTAGTATAAGAGTGAGACCGGTTCCTCACAGCTATTGCAACGCAGCTCACTAGTTCTTTAGCCCGGTGCTGGCCACACTCTGCACAATATAGCGCTGCAGGAAGATGTAGATCACGATAACCGGCACCGCCACGATCACCGCCCCGGCCATCATCAGCCCGTACTCGGAAGTATAGGCTCCCTGCAGGGTACGCAGGCCCGGCGGTAGCGTCAGCAAGGCCCGGTCGCGCAGGATTAATAGCGGCCAGAGGAAGTCGTTCCAGCTACCCAGAAAGGTCAGGATACCGAGCGTCGCTAGTGCGGGCTTAGAGAGCGGCAGCACGATTTTGTAGAAGATCTGAAACTTGCTGGCCCCGTCGATCTCGGCTGACTCTTCGAGCTCCTTAGGGATCGATTCGAAAAACTGCCGCAAGAAGAAGACCCCGAACACCCCGGCCAGGCCCGGAATGATGACACCTAGGTAGGAGTTGAGCAACCCCAGCCGGTAGATCGTTAAGAAGTTCGGGATCAAGAACATCATGCCGGGCATAAACAGGGTGGCTAGGAGTAGGGTATAGAGCGCCTTGCGGCCAGGGAAATCCATCCGGGCGTAAGCGTAGGCTGCGAGCGACGTGACGGTCAGCGTTGCTATTGTTGAAAGGGTTGCCACCAACAGCGAGTTTAGGAACCAGCGCACAATAGGCGTGTTCGGGTTGTTGAGCAGCGCCTGATAGTTCTCCCAGGTGAAGGTGAGTGGGATCCAGTGCAGCTCACGGGTAAACCATTCGGGTTTAGGCTTAAACGAGGTCGAGAGCATCCACAAAAGCGGCATGATGACCAAGAGCGCGATAGCGATGAGCAAGAGGTAGATCACCAGCCGCCCGGCGATGGCGCAGAGGCGGTAGTAGGTGAGCCGGGAGGCTCTCGACCGGCGGGTTGAGACGCTAGCTGACATCGCATACCTCCGTCAGGTGCGCTGCCGGAAGATCCGGAACTGCACGTATGAAATGAGGATCATGATGGTGGCGACCACAAACGACATCGCGGCGGCGCTACCCTGGAAGGGGCGCTCAAAACCTTCGCGGTAGATGCGCAACATCACCGGTTCGGTGGCGCCACCGCCCCCCGGTTGTGCAGGCCCGCCGCCGGTCATGAAAAATGGCTGCCCGAAGAGGTTGAACGAGGCGATGATGGTGATGATGACGATAAAGAGCATCACCGGCCGCAGCATCGGCAGGGTGATCTCCCAAAACAACTGCCAACCAGTTGCGCCGTCGATCGCACCCGCCTCGTAGAGATAACCAGGTATATCTTGCAGCGCGGCGAGGAAGATGATCATGTTGAAGCCGAGCGTCCACCAGATAGTGGCGATCACGATCGAGATCCAGGCCCACGGCATGCTCGATAACCAGCGCGGTGGGCGGATACCTAATTCCCACAAGTAGTAGTTGATGAGCCCGCCTTGGCTCTGAAAGATCCACCACCACAACAAGCCCACCACCGCCACAGACAGTACCCACGGTGCGAAATAGATAGCGCGAAACAGGTTGCGCCCAGGCGTCTTGGTGTTCAGCAAGACGGCCAGCAACAAAGGGATGATCACTAGGGGCGGCACACTGTAGATAACAAACTCAGCAGTATTTCCGAATGCGTTCCAGAATTCGTTGAACTTGATGTTGCCAGGGGTAAACAGCGCAAGATAGTTTTGCAGGCCAACAAACTCAGTTCTTTCCGGGCGCAGGAAATCAAACTTATGGAAGCTGATCCAGAGGCCATTAAAGAAGGGATAGCCGATGAACAGCGCAAAAAAAGCCAGGTGTGGCAAGATGAACAGGTAAGGAACCCACCAATTAGGCCGCCGCCTGCCTTTGCGACCGGCGGTGAGGGTAGTTGTCATGCCTGTCCTTTCCATGCTGTAGGGTGTGCCGAGCCTAAGCTCGGCACACCGGAAGGGTTAGCGGGTGCCGAAGGTACGGCGGTTCTGCTCGAGCAACTCATTGGCCCGGGCGACCGAAGCGTCTAGCGTAGCCTGGATATCGGTAGCGGTTCCGGCCATGATTGAGCCGACCGCTTCGCCGAGTGCCGCGAAGGCGTCGGTGATGCCGGGCACGCTGGGCGGGAAGATGGCGGCGTCGGCCGACGGAGCGATCGAAGCCTGCGGTTCGATGGCCTGGAACTCGGCGCTGGCGCGCACGCTATTGCTGGCCGGGATCTGCCCTGCCTTGGACCACTCGAGCGAGTTATCGAGCAGGTACTTGATAAAGATGCCGACCGCGGCGTCACGGCACTCGTCGGGATTGGCCTGGACGGGGAGGGCTAGTTGGTGCGAGCCAGCCCACACCGCAGGCCGGTCACCGATCTGGGGGAAGGCGGTTGCGCGACCGTCGAACATCACGGCGGCACCGGTGACGTTCACCGTCTGCCAGATACCGTTCCAGATTAAGCCCACACCACCGGCTTTGAAGGCGTTGAGCTCGGCATCGACTTCAAGGTTGGCCTCGGAGAAGCGCTGCTGGGCGCTAAGCAACCACTCGAGCGCCTTGACGCCAGCTTCGCTGTTCCAGGTCGCCTCGGTGCCGTCGGCGTTGAATTCGCTGCCGCCGAACTGATGCAGCAGCGAGCGGAAGATCTGCTCGATGGGGAAGCCGGTGGTGATCATGAAGCCGTAGTCGCGCCCGCCGGTCATCGCCTGAGCCGCAGCCTCAAAGGCTTCGCGTGTCATCGGCGGCTCATCGAAGCCTGCTTGCTTGAGCAGGTCGGCGTTGTAGTACATCACCAGCGGGTGGATATCGAGCGGCACGGCATAGCGCTGGCCATCGACCTCGCCAGCGGCCCACACCGCCGCCGGGAAGTCCGCCGGATCGAGCGCCATGACGTCCAGGATGTGGTCCATCGGCCTAAACACGTTGCGGTAGGCAAATGTTGCGACCTGATCGGCCCAGATCACTGCGACGTCGGGCAGCGTGCCGGCAGCGGCAGCAGTGGTGAGCTGAGTGCCGTACTCGGGCAGCGTGTTCATAGTGACGCTGATGCTGGTTTGGCTAGCGTTGAACTGGTCCACTAGGCGACCCATGAAGGGGCCATCGGGACCGGTAAAGGGGTTCCAATAGGTTAGTGAGACGGCGCTACAGCCTGGAGGTAGGCTTTGGGCGTTGGCGCTGAGCACCGCGGCCAAGATGAGGCTAACTAGGACGGCTAAACTTCTTTTCATAACAGCTCCTTTGCGGCTAATCTTGTGACCGATGTGGTATATGACATGCTTCCAAGACGGCTTAGCACCACATTGTTAACTGACCAGTTGACTTGGGGTTAGCTACCACCTCCTTGTCGCGTCGCCTGAGCCAGGCCTGCTAGCGGCACCTTGGCCTCACGGTTCATAAACAGGAGGCCGTTGCGCTCCTGGAAGGTGTCGGTAAACTGGGTATAACAAAAACCCGCCAGCCCCGGCTGGCTGGCCGCAGCCACCAGCGCCCGGTACTTCTCCAGCAGCTCCTCGGGGCTGCGGGCTTCATCGTAGCCCCAGCCGTCGCGAGTGGGGCTGTAGCGAGCACCGCCGAACTCAGAGAGGATCACCGGTTGATCCCAGTGGAGCATCTCCTTCAGCAGGATGCTCCGACCACCGGGCTTGAACGTCTCGAGCGTTGTCTGGACGCTGCCTTGATCGCGGTAGCGGGCTGCTAGCAGGCTAGCGTTACTGCTATAGTCATGAACCGTTAGTAGGTCGCTCACGACATGCTCCCAGCCGTCGTTGCCGCTTACCGGGCGGGTGGGGTCGAGCGCCTTAGTCTGGTGGTAGAGGGCTTGCAGCAGATGGCGCTGTGCGGCTGAGGTGGGCAGATCAGGCAGCCCCCACGACTCATTAAAGGGCACCCAGGCTACGATTGAGGGGTGGTTGTAGTCGCGGTTGATGGCCTCGGTCCACTCGCGCATCAGCCGTGTGGCAGCGCGGGGGCTAAAGCTATAGGCGCTGGGCAGCTCGGCCCATACCAGCAGGCCGAGCCGGTCGGCCCAGTAGAGGTAGCGTGGATCTTCGAGCTTTTGGTGTTTGCGCACGCCGTTAAAGCCCAGCGCTTTAGCCAGCTCAACATCGCGCCGGATGGCCTCAGGGCTAGGGGCGGTCATTAGGCCGTCCTCCCAGTAGCCCTGGTCAAGCACTAACCGCAGGAAGTAGGGCCGCCCGTTGAGGAGAAAGGCCCGCTCGCGCGCCTCTACTGAGCGCAGCGCGGTATAGCTGGCGACCTCGTCAAGCACGGTCTGGCCGTGCTTAAGCGTCAGGGTAACATCGAACAGAACGGGGTTTTCAGGGCTCCACAGATAGGCGCGGCGGGCGTCGTCGATGCCGGGGTCTCTCAGGTGCATGGTTCTGGCCACCACCGGCCCGGTTACACTCCAACTGTCGCTAAGCAAGACCGCGCCGTCGTGCTGCAACGTCAGCTCGAGCCTAACCCCATCGCCTAGCGGGCCGTTGATACTGACCTCAGTGTGGATAGCGAACTGCTCAAGGCTCGGGGTAAAGCGCACCCCGGCCAGGTGAGTGGCGGCCACGGGCTCGAGCCAGACGCTCTGCCAGATGCCGGTAGTGCGCGGGTACCAGATGGCGTGAGGCTCAAGCAGCCAGTCCTGCTTGCCACGCGGCTTGTCGAGCTCGAGCGGGTCGTCCTCGGCTCTGACTACTACCGTCTGCTCGCCGCTGACCAGGACATCGGTGATATCGGCACTGAACGGGGTGTGTCCGCCTTCGTGCTGGGCTACCATCTGACCGTTAACCCACACGGTGGCCCGGTAGTCCACCGCGCCAAAATGCAGCACCACCCGCTGAGAGCGCCAGGCAGGGGGCAGGCTAAAGCTCCGGCGGTACCAGACCACCGGATGGTAGCCGGTCTCATTAAGGCCCGAGAGCGGCGCCTCGGGCGCGAACGGCACGCGGATCTCATGAGTCCAGTTGACTTGTCGAGCGTCGCCCGTACCGTCGAACGAGCAGGCCCACGGCCCGTCTAAGGAGAGCCACTGCTCGCGGGCCAAGTGCGGTCGTGGATAACTATCTAACATGACAGCTTGCCTTGGGGGGAACTGTCGCGGTTCATAGCATGCTCCTCGGGCTGAGGTATAACCTCACGAAAACATGATTTAAAACAGCTTTAACTATAATGCTCCTTGTGCCGCTTGTCAACCCCCGGCGCCAAGCTGCTTGAAGAGAAGAGCCAAGTGCTGTAGGGTGGTAGCTAACACCAAAGCCGACTCTTGACAGCGCAGTCAATGTTGGATATATTGAGGCCAATGTTCTATATAAAACTAAAACAAAGTCATCCCCCCAGCGAGGAATCGCTCATGAACAATCGTTCACCACCAAGGGCGACCACGTGGAGTCGCCCCTACTCGAATACTTGAATACTTGAATACTTGAATACTCGAATACTCGAATACTCGAATACTTGAATACTTGAATACTGGTTTTCGGAGGAGCCGTATGGTTGAGTCCCCACCCCGCAACCTCACGCTGGAGCTAGACGGTCAGGCTGAGCGCTCGCTGGCGGTCTTAAAGGCGCTTGCTTCGGAGCCGCGGCTGCGCATCCTGACGCTGCTAGGTGACCGGCTGCTGAATGTCAGCGAGGTGGCTCAGGCCATCGGCATTCCGCTTTCAACCGCTAACTTGCACCTCAGTGCGCTCGAGCAGGCCGGCTTGATCCTAACCGACCACAAGCCCGCCTCGCGCGGTTCGCAGAAGGTCTGTGGCCGCGCTTTTGACACCATAACGGTCCGGCTGCCGCACGGCAGCCCGCCGCTGGGGCAGGCCATGGAGCTGAGCATGCCGATCGGGGCCTATGTGGATTGCCAAGTGGCGCCGACCTGCGGGCTAGCTAGCGAGCACGGCATCATCGGCCTGTTTGACGACCCCGCCTCGTTCTACGAACCGGCGCGGCTCGAGGCACAACTGTTGTGGTTCCATCACGGCTATGTCGAGTACCGCTTCCCCAACCGCCTGCCGCCCAACAGCGAGCCGGAGGGGCTGCAACTCAGCCTCGAGCTCTGCTCCGAAGCGCCCTTTCACCACGACGACTGGCCCTCGGACATCACCTTGTGGATCAACGGTGTCGAGATTGGCACCTGGACCAGCCCGGCCGATTTCGGCGGGCAGCGCGGCAAGCTGACCCCGAGCTGGTGGGAAGAGCACAACTCGCAGCATGGCCTGCTCAAGGTGTGGCGCGTCACGCCGCAAGGGAGCTGGATCGATGGTCTCAAGCTGTCGCCGGTGACGCTCTCTGACCTCAGGCTCGAGCCAGCGCGCTATATCAGTGTGCGCCTGGGTGTTAAGGAGACGGCGCGGCACGTTGGCGGCATCAACATCTTCGGGCGGCAGTTCGGCAACTACCCGCAAGACATCGCTCTGCGCATCCCGTACCGGCTGCTGTAGCGGTCAGATAGTCAGGAGGGGGTAGGCAGTGGGTAGTGGGTTGTAGGGATTCCACTAGCCGCGTCCTTCGATAAGCTCAGGCTTGCCCTGAACAGCCTGCCCTGAGCAACGCGAAGGGTAGTGAAGGGGCTCAAGTCCGAAGGGACAGCGTCCCAGTTGGTGCTTACTCTTTTCTCACTCCTCTTTCTTTTGTAAGGATTTTGTCAGAACGCACCTGTTATAGTACCAGCAAGTATTTTGGCTTGGTTGAGCGGGGGCTTAACTCGGCCCTGCTCGAGCCCTACCGTCGGGAGTCCTAATGGCTGACCTGCAACCCCTTTTCCTGAGCCTGTCGGCGCGTTTTGCCGGTCTGTCCTACAGGCAACTGGATCGCGGGATTGAGGAGACCATTGCCGAACTAGGGATACTGACAGGGGTAGACCGGGTTTACCTTTTTATTATCACGGGCCAGCTCCTTACCAACACCCACGAGTGGTGCGCTGAGGGCATCAGCTCTGAAATAGACCACCTGCAAGCGGTACCGCTTGAGGCGTTTGGCGCCTGGCTTGAGCGGCTCTGGCGCGGGGAGGCCGTCATCATCCCGCGGGTGGCGGATCTGCCCACCGAGCGCCAAGCTGAGCGCGAGATCCTGGAGGCACAGGCCATTAGATCGCTGCTGGCGGTGCCGCTGAGCGGGGCGCAGGGGTTGATGGGGCTGATGGGTTTTGACAGTGTGCGCCGCGAGCGAGTCTGGTCGGAAGGGGAGGTGGCCTTGCTCCAGGCTACCGCCAATCTGATCGCCGGGGCCTGGCAGCGCGGAGCTGCCGCCGAGGCGCGCAACGCCGTTTATGACCGCCTTAGCAAGCTCGCCGAAGCGGTGCCGGGGGTGCTCTATCAGTATCGGCTTTACCCTGACGACCGGAGCTGCTTCACTTACCTCAGTGACGGCGTCGAGCAGCTCTGTGGGCTGTCGGCCGCAGCGCTAATAAACGACGCCACGCTGGTCATGGCGGTGCTCCACCCCGAGGACCAGGCCGAACTCCTGGCCGTGCTAAAGCGCTCCTCGACTGAGCTTAGCCCGTGGGAGTGGGAGTTCCGGGTGCGCCATCAGGACGGGCAGCTACGGTGGCTTCACGGCCAGGCTACACCGGAGGCGCAAACTGACGGCAGCGTGCTGTGGCATGGTTATATGACCGATATCACCGAGCGCAAAGCTACGCAAGAGGCGCTGCTGCACTCGGAAGCCAATCTGCGGGCGCTCTTTGATAATACCCAAGATGCCCTGCTGCTGGTTGATGGCGACTACCGGCTAAGGGCCTTTAACCGCGAGGCCGCGCAGCGGATCGAGCAGGTGTTAGGGATTACGCCGCAGGTCGGCCTCGATGTCCGCCAGGCGTTCTTGCGAGACCCGGCGGTGCCGCAAGACCTGGCGCGAGGATTAGCCGGTGAGACGTTTCGTGCGGAGCGCCTCACTACCCGCCTTGACGGCAGCCAGTACTGGGTCGAGGTGAGCATTACCCCGGTGCAGGACGCGCAAGGGCGGGTCTTGGCAGCAGCCTTCCGCAGTGCCGACAT
>JGI24108J20142_1000100_pt1 | contig 19260 bp, 20 predicted proteins | sample SubbioR11_8A_Apr_FD_20142 | JGI IMG/M metagenome (IMG submission 20142)
ATTTGACGCTGTGCGGTTTCTGTAATCGGCAAGGGCGGGTATAAAACCCGCCCCTACTACTCTTGCTTGACAACAACCGGTTCAGCCTTAGCAAAAATCAGCCGCCCGTCTGCCGCATCCACTAAGATCGTATCATTTTGGATAAATTCACCGCGCAATATTCTCTCCGAAACTTCGTCCTCAATCCGCTTTTGCAGCACTCTGCGCAACGGCCTTGCTCCATAAGTGGGGTCATATCCTTCTTTTGCCAGCAATGCCTTGGCGTCTGAACTGACTTCTAGCACCATCTTATAGTCGCTCAGGCGCCCGCCTAGCTCAAACAGCATCAAATCCACAATTTCCGTTAAGTGCTCTTCTGACAATGGATGAAAGACGATTACTTCATCGATGCGGTTAAGGAATTCAGGACGGAAGGATCGCTTCAATTCATCCATCACCTTGCTCTTCATATCCTCGTAAGTCTTTTCCCTGTCCCCTGCCCTAAAACCCATGGTGGCCTGTTTTTTCAGTTCGGTGGCACCCACGTTGGACGTCATGATGATTACGGCGTTGCGGAAATCGACGGTGCGCCCCTTGCTATCAGTAAGGCGCCCGTCTTCCAGCACCTGCAACAACACATTAAACACTTCCGGGTGCGCTTTTTCAATTTCATCAAAGAGAATGACAGAATAGGGCTTGCGCCGCACTTTTTCCGTCAGCTGGCCTCCCTCATCATAACCCACATAACCCGGAGGCGCGCCGACCAGGCGAGATGTAGTATGCTTTTCCATATACTCAGACATATCCAAGCTAGTCATGGCATCTTCATCGCCAAAGAGACTCTCTGCCAACGCTCGGGCTAATTCCGTTTTACCCACACCGGTGGGACCTAGGAAGATAAATGAGCCGATGGGCCGCTTAGGACTCTTCAGCCCGGCGCGCGCTCGGCGAATGGCTCGCGAAACTGCTTTTACAGCTTCATCTTGGCCAATCACCCGCTGGTGAAGAATCGACTCCATGTTTAAAAGTCTTTCCGTTTCTTCTTCTTCCAGCCGCTTTACCGGAATACCAGTCCAAGCCGCCACAATTTGGGCAATATCCTCAGTGAGCACAGAGCGGGTATCGCTTGATTTACGCTGTTCCCATGATCTCTTCAAATTCTGCAGTTCTTCCTTCATCAGATGCTCTTTGTCCCGCAGCTTAGCTGCCAGCTCGAATTCCTGGCCGCGGACGGCCGCTTCCTTTTCGTTGCGCAGCGTCTCTACCTTAGCCTCCAGCTCCTTTAAGTCGGGCGGAGCAGTGTAAGCCTTCATCCTAACCCGAGATGCCGCCTCATCAATTAAGTCAATAGCTTTGTCCGGCAAAAAACGGTCGCTAATGTAGCGATCCGCCAAGGCGACCGCCGCATTTAGCGCTTCATCCGTAATTTTTACCCGATGGTGAGCTTCGTAGCGGTCACGAAGTCCTTTAAGGATTTCCAGCGACTCCTCTTTTGTGGGCTCACCCACAGTTATCGGTTGGAAGCGGCGCTCTAGTGCCGGATCACGCTCAATATGCTTTCTGTATTCATCCAAAGTGGTGGCACCGATCGCCTGCATTTCGCCGCGAGCCAGCGCCGGCTTTAAGATATTGGAAGCATCGATGGCACCTTCAGCAGCCCCAGCGCCTATTAAGGTATGGAGCTCATCAATAAAGACGATCACATTACCGGCGGAGCGCAATTCTTCCATTAGCTTGCGCAGCCGCTCCTCAAACTCGCCGCGGTATTTTGTGCCTGCCACCACCGCAGCCAACTCCAGCGTAACTACCCGTTTATCTTTCAGTGTTTCCGGAACACGCACCTCAATAATCCGTTGCGCCAACCCTTCAGCAATAGCGGTTTTCCCCACGCCTGGCTCCCCAATCAGGCAAGGATTGTTCTTTGTCCGGCGGGATAAAACCTGAATCACCCGTTCAATCTCCATCTCTCGCCCAATGACAGGGTCCAGCTTTCCCTCTTTAGCCAGTTTAGTTAAATCCCTGCCAAACTGGTCGACTGTAGGCGTCGCGGAAGTGCGGTTAGTGCTTTCTTCCTGGAGCCGCGCCTCATCCCCGCTGCCTAGCAACGCAAGAACCGATTTGCGGCCACGGGTCAGATCCACCCCCAGATTTGTCAGTACCTGCGCCGCAATTCCCTCGCCTTCCCGAATCAGGCCTAGCAGCAAATGCTCTGTGCCCACATAATTGTGCCCTAGGCTTTGTCCTTCTTCAATCGCCAATTCTATCACCTTTTTGGCGCGCGGAGTATAGTTCACCCCCTGCGGTGCGGAGCGCTGATCACCTTTGCCGATCAATTTCTCAATTTCGGAACGGACACTGTCAAGCTCCACCCCTAATGATAAGAGGACTTTAGCCGCAATTCCTTCCCCTTCTCTAACTAAGCCCAGCAGTATATGCTCTGTGCCCACAAAACTATGATGAAACCGCTTAGCTTCGTCCTGAGCAAGCACTAAAACCTTTTGCGCTCTTTCGGTAAACCGGCCAAACATAAACATTTCATTTCCTCCTTCCGTTTATTCCGCATCTTCCTGCGGCATGAGCCGGCTGCTAATCAAACGGGCTCGCTCCCGTTCACGCTCCATGCCTTCTAGGGCGTGGCCGGCCTCCAATTGCAGGCAGGCCGGCCGCAAGAGCACCATAAGTTCCTTTAAAATGGTGCCTGGCACTTCTCTGATCAAGCCTAAATCAACGCCTAAACGCACATCGGATAAAAGCTGCATTGCTTCCTGAGACGACATCAGCCAAGAGTGCTTCAGAATTCCAAAGGCTCTGTTAACGCGGTCACAAATCCGATCGCGACTCTCATTTAAAAGAATCTGGCGTGCCTGCGCTTCCTGTTCGACAACTTGCCGCGTCACACCAGAGAGATTCTTAACAATTTCATCTTCACTTTGCCCCAGTGTAATCTGGTTGGAAATCTGGACAAGATTTCCCGCAACCTCTGACCCCTCACCATACATCCCACGCACTGCCAACCCTACTTGCGCAATGGCAGAGAGTACCCTATTAATCTGCTTTGTCAATACCAATGCCGGGAGGTGAACCATGACTGATGCTCGCAGTCCTGTTCCCGCATTAGTAGGGCAGGTAGTCAGAAAGCCCCATTGCCCATCATAAGCATAATCCAGGCTGGCTTCCAGCAAATCATCGCAACAGTTTGCTTCCTCCAGCGCCATCTCCAACTGGAGTCCGGGCAATAGACACTGAATCCGCAGGTGGTCTTCTTCATTCACCATAATACTGATAGCCTCGTCGCCGCGTAATAAAACTGCAGAATTATGCGGTTCCTTGATTAACAGTGGGCTAATCAAATGCTTTTCAACTAGAACCTGTCTTTGTAGTGGCTCGAGATGATCCATCCGCAAAAAATTCAGATCGCCCATTTGCTCCCGCAGTAAACAGCTTGCTGCCAGCACTTGCTCCGTAACTCTGCTTAATTGACTGTCGGCAGCCAGAAAAGGAACAGGAAATTGCTGAATATTTCTGGCTAGGCGAACGCGGCTACTCATCACAATTTCTCCGTCAGGTCCCAAACCGCTCATCCATTTGCTACTTTGCAAACCGACACCTTCAGCGCTCTTCATGGTCATCACCCCCATTTTGGGCACAGGCTTCCAACTCGCGGATTTTATCACGCACCTGTGCCGCCTGTTCAAACTCCTCCAGCTCAACTAGGCTTTGCAGGTACTCTCTCATTTCCTCAATACTCCTTTGCAGCTTAATTGAACCGCCAGCCCTGGCAGGCACTTTGCCAACATGCTGTGTCGAGCCATGAATGCGTCGCATCAAGGGAGCCAATCGGTCGGCGAAAGTCTGGTAGCAAGAGCTGCAGCCAAATCGTCCAATCTGAGCAAACTGAGCATAGGTAAGGCCGCAGTTTTCACACTGCATCTTTACCGCATGTCCCATCACTTGCGCCGCCGGCTGGGCATCTAGATTCATCAGGCCTGTCAGCAGATTGTGAATAGAAAAGGGAGGCTGCGAATCAAACTGAAAATCTCCCTTTTCCCGCGCGCACTGTTCACAGAGATGCTGCACAGTCTGTTCATGATCTATAATGTATGTTAAGTGGACCTTTGCCTGTCTTTTCTTGCATTCATTGCATAACATCCTTACCGCCTCCTGTCAAATTTCATGCAATAAGACTTCGATCATGCGGGCGAGCATAAGCCCACGCACTATTTCCAGCGCATCATCCCTCTTTTGCTGTTCCAGGCTAATGACAGCATTCATGAGCAGTCCCTCACGACGAGTCACCAGTCGCGCTTCTACCAAGCGGCAGACAAAATCAGTCGCTTTTTGCAATGAAAGATTTTGGCCAGTTAGGCTCTGGCGCAACTCCAGCAGTTGAAGCACTTTATCGCGATTCAAATCCAACTTGCGGATACGCAGGTATCCGCCGCCACCGCGCCGACTTTCCACCAGATAGCCGCGCTCAGGAGTGAAACGAGTAGAAAGGACATAATTTATCTGGGACGGAACGCAGGCAAAGTGCTCTGCTAATTCTTTCCGTTGCAGGTGAATAGCGGCGTTTGGGCTGGCAGCTAACAGCCGCCTAATATATAGTTCAATACTGCCGGCCAAATTACTCATCGCTAACCCCTCTTTGACCTTCACTGACTATATTACCATTATAGCTTTTTCCTAAGAATCACTCAATAATCAGAACTGCTCTATACGCCGCCTAGCTTACTATTTTCAGCCAATATAACTATCTTGCTCATATTAGCTTATTTTTTTACACCTTGTCTTGCGAAACGAGCTACTTTCCTGCACGACAACAAGAAAAACGCTTCGCGTTTTATCCAAAGATGCGTTTTTCTTGTCCGCTAGGGGCTGCCGCCAAAAAAAACGTGCCTAAGCACGTTTTTAAATACTAAGTTGCTGTTTTCCTTAGTTTTGTTGCCTAAACCTAATTCTAACAGTTCAAGTTTGCGGCAGCTCACACACACCTGTATCTTCCCCTTCCCAGGAAACTTCCAGCATCCCGGGAATGCGCAGCAGGTGCTCCATCAGCCTGCGCGAACGAAAGTCCACCGGCACATTGACCTGCATTTCTATGACTACCGTTTGTGTATTATATGCCTCCATAAAATTGGACTCCGAGAGATTAACATTTGTGATCCCTACATTGTGCTCTCCCAAAACGGTACCCACACGGCCCAACAAACCCGGCTGATCTACGGCTCTCAGCCAGAGCGACTTCCGTGAACGATCTTTTGCCATCCGCTCTTCAACCTTGGAGAGCGAAAACAGACTGATTAAAATTAAAGCCGTAGTTGAAATTGCCGCCAGATACAAACCGATACCTGTAGCCAAGCCTACTGCAGCCACAACCCAGAGGCTGGCTGCCGTCGTAAGCCCTCGCACAGAGCTGCCCTGCCGCATGATTGTACCCGCGCCGAGGAAACCGATTCCACTCACAACCTGTGCAGCAAGCCGTGCCTGATCTCCCCGCGGGCCCAAAGCACCGCTAAAACCCTCAACAGATACGATCATCACAAGGGCAGAGCCTAGGCAGACTAAAATATGAGTACGTAACCCGGCAGGACGGTTATGGCGTTCCCTTTCAAAACCGACTGCTCCTCCCAAAATGCCGGCTAGGACCAAGCGCAGCAGCAATTCTCCATTTGACAAGTCGATCATGACCCCCACCCTTTCTCTTTCTGCTTTAGATATATTATCTGTAATTGTAGATACTCCTTCACGATTCGTCAATCTTTTATCTTATTCGCCTTCTCCGATACTCAGGAAAAGCGGATAATTTCCTTGCCAAAAGTGCATTTCGTCTTGTTTATCTATAAGAATAAATCATATACATTGAAGCGCAAACGAGGCACTTCATTATGAAGTGCCTCGTTTTTATTATTCCCGTATCAGTTTAGGGTATGGTTCAATAAGTTTCTCTATTAGTTTCTCTATTGAGCCGTGGCTTTCGCCGGTTAATTTTTTCTTTCTTCTATTTCTTCATCTAAATCAATAATTTTGGCCAGGATTTCTGCTTTATAAGCCCCTGAGGCCAGCATAAACTCGCGTAGGAGTTCGTCCCTCGCATCGGAAAGGACATAAATCTGCTGAATTGCCATGCTGCGTACCTCCTTTGTCAGTTATTTATGCCACTGCCAACTATTTTCCCAATTGCTGAGACAATTATGCCCCTGAAAATTTTCTCAATTGAAAAAGTGAGCATTGCTCAAGCCAGTCGCCCCATTCATGAAGCCTTGTAGTGCAGAACATCACACCAAAAGTTTAATTGTAAATTAAAAACTTTGCTTGTTATAATTTTAACATGTTGCAAATATTTTGTCTATACTACTTTAAAAAAATTCTGAAATATTTTTTATCTTTTATAATTTTTGTCTTCCAACCACCGGCCGAGCGCTAAACAGCAAATCTCTTTATCTATTTTGCGAAATAACGAGCAACTGTCCCACGCGAATCACACCCGACGGCAAATTGTTCCACTCACGCAGTTGCTCAACTGTCACGCTGTACCTTCGCGCCAAACTAAAGAGCGTATCTCCTCTCACAACCAGATGAGTGCGCTGTTGAAGACGTCTTTGCAGTTGTTCCCAGGGGAAAAGCCGCCCGGGGCACGAGGTTGCCTGTAAGTCAAGGTGTCTGACCAGCGTGAGTTCGCCATACCGGGAGCGAAGCTCACGAATCAACCAGACGAGTGCGTCCAGCTGGATGACGGTGGGTGGGCGAAGCTCAAAATTGCCTGCCAGGGCAATAGCAATACTGTTTGCGTTAGCGGCCGGAGCATGAATGCCCCGCAACTCTTCCGCCCTACCTCGCTCAATTTCGCCAGCCTGCCGGACAAGGTAGTGATAACCAATCCCCATCCAACCGCGGTTGCGATGCCAGCCATGGACTGTTTCGGCAGAAACATCGCCTGACGCGGTGTGATGAATGGCGATGCGCTGCGTGAAGTCCCTTGCCGACAAACGCCTTTCTACTCTGCCAGGAGTGAACACCAAATTGCTTTCGATTATTTTCACCGTTATTTCCTCCTCTAGCGCTTGTGATAGCGAAGATTTCCCGCTATTCAATATATGCCGCGCACAGCAAAAGGGGCTTCTGGCAAACGCCAGAAGCCCCCTAAACAAGGGATTTTTTATTGGAGCTGGTGAGAGGAATTGAACCTCCAACCTGCGGTTTACGATACCGCTGCTCTGCCATTGAGCCACACCAGCACATATATGAGGGCGAGAATTCCGCCCTCGTTTTTTATTATTATAGCCGAAAAGGGGTGCCAAAAGCAAGTGGTTAAAAACGAGGTTAAAAACGGACTAAGGATTCTCTCGCTCAACTCTAACTCTCAATCCACCGCCAATCTTAAGATAAACAAACGCCAAGATGGCTCCATAAAGAGTCGCGTTAATTGATGCGGAAATCGCAGTTTCGATAGCTACTTGCAGCTTTGCGTCAGTCAGTCGAATAATTAGTATGTCGATAAGGATATACCAAGCCGCCCAACTGTAGATGATAGCTTTCAAATAAAACTGCTGATAGTCAATTAGCAGGAGAAGAAATGAGAAGATTATGCCTATCGCTATAGCAAAGCAAAGTGCGGCAACTCCTCCCCAGACCAAGTGAATGGCTCCCAGCTCATGCGGAGATCTGTTGAAAGTCAGAGCCGCGCTATATTCTGCAATACTTAACTTAGCAAATCCCAGAACATGTCGCGAGAAAAGGCTCCATGAAAGATAAGCTATGCCGGCAGTAAGTCCAGCGATAAATCCGACTGTAAACCTGTCACTCATTATATCTGCACCGTTCCCTAAAAAAGATTGGTTGATTGCTTGTATTCTTAACCTAAAGCAATCAAAAAATACCCCGCTTTTATTCTGACTGCTACAAGTCCAAAATTTTTTGTTTGGTAGCGTTTAAGCAGATCTCACCTTATTAAAAACAGCCATTTCCTGGTGCATCAGTTCTCCCAGTATTTTCATACCACGCGCGATTTTTTCTTCGCTAGCCTCGGAAAAGGCAAAACGGGCAGTATTTTTTCCGTTGCTATTGACGAAAAAGCCGGCTCCGTCCACATAAGCCACTTTGCGCTCCACGGCCTTCAACAGCACTTCACGGGCACTCATCCCTTCCGGCAAAGTCACCCAGACAAAAAATCCGCCCTCGGGCCGTGTCCAAGTTACACCTTGGGGAAAATACTGCTCAAAACAGGAAAGCATTAAGTCGCGTTTAGCCTTGTAAAGGGAAATCAAGGAAGAGACATGTTGCTCGATATAGCCGCTGGCAGCAAAGCGGCAGGCCATTCTCTGACCGAGAGAGTTGGAGCAAAGGTCTGTGGCCTGTTTCGCACAGGCAATTTTCTGGATCAGTGTTTCTTCCGCCACAATCCAGCCCACGCGAATACCGGGAATAAAAGTTTTGGAGAAGGAGCCTAGATAGATCACTCGACCCTCAGTATCCATGGATTTAATGCTCCGAACCGGTTCACCTTCAAAGCGGATTTCTCCATAGGGATTGTCTTCAATAATTATAAAGTTGTACTCGCGAGCCAGTTCCAACATCTTTATGCGACGCTCAAGCGACATGGAAATCCCGGTAGGATTCTGAAAATTGGGAACCAGGTAGGCAAACTTAGGCGTCCGACCTTCCATTTGCATTTTGCGCAGCCTGACAGCCAGAAGGTCAGTGCGGATTCCTTCTGCATCAAGGGGGATGGCCAGACGGTCGCCTTGGTAGTTATGAATGGCGCCTAGGCCGCCCACGTACCCTGGCTCTTCTACAATAACCAAATCGCCGGGATTAACAAATACTTTTGCCAAAAGGTCCATCCCTTGTTGGGAACCGTTAGTGATCAACAGATTATCAACCCCGGAAGGCATGCCCTCACCAGTCATCTTCGCGGCTAAATATTTACGCAGCTCAAGATTCCCTTCAGTGGGCCCATATTGAAGCGCAGATTTGCCCTCCTCCTCAATCAGCTCACGCATCACTTCAGCAATTTTTCCCATAGGAAAAAATTCCGCACTGGGAAAACCACCCGCAAAAGACATTACGTCCGGTTGTTCGGTCAGTTTAAAGAATTCGCGAATTTCTGATGTCTTCATCAATTTCGCCCGATCGGCATACATTTGTTCAAAAAGCATTGCTCGCACCTCCGTTTTATGTTGGTAGAAAAAAAACAACACCCGTCTCTAAATAGGCAGAGACGGGTGCTAGACCCCGTGGTACCACTCTGATTACCGGAATTTCCGGTCACTCAAGCACAAGCTTTCTGGATAACGGCAGCACCGGCCCCGCTTACTAATTTTCAGCAGGCAGCTCCGGGGTGGCTCACCTTTAACGATCCCGAGGAACTTCTCAGCTTTCAGTTCCCTCTCTGTCGGTCGGTGCAGGCTTTATCCCCATCTTCGCTTTTATTTTCAATATATGGGCTAAATGCAAACCAAGTGTCAAAAATTTAAAACTTGATAGTCATTATAGCAAAAATTGCGCTCGAAAGCAAGCTACATTTTTCGTTCTTGCAAAACGTTAATCGCCTTGTCGCAATCATCCACGCGGAAGATGACCTGTGCTTCGTCTGAGCTTTGACCGATAAACGCATAAAGATATTCAATATTAATTCCCGCCAGCCCCAAAGCTGCCAAAATATCTGCTAAGCCGCCTGGGCGATCGGGAACCTGCACCGCAATAACGGACGTTTCGCTCACCATAAAACCCGCGGCTCGCAAAATGCGGTTTGCTTCCTCCGGCTTGTCAACAATTAAACGTAAGATGCCAAAGTCAGTCGTATCGGCAATGGAAAGAGCACGAATGTTTATCCCATTGTCTCCTAAAACTCTGGTTACCTGGGCAAGGCGGCCGGATTTATTCTCCAAGAACACGGAGATTTGTTTGACCTTCACGGAAAATTCCTCCTTTCGTGCACTGTCTGCATAAATTCGCCGCATTGGCAATCATTCCTGCTGCCGGTGCTTATTTCATTTTACGATAAATAGCAGGCTGTATTTTTTCCAAACCAAAGCGGGCAGGACTGGTAATCATTTCAGCGCAACCAATCACAAACCAGCCTTCGGCTTTCAGTGACTGGGAAAAGCGCTGAATCAATTCTTCCTGAGTTTCTACCGTAAAATAGATAAAAACATTGCGGCAGAGAATTAAGTCACAAGCAGTTTCAAAACTATCGTTTAATAGATTTTGCCGCCGAAATTGGACGAGTGATTTAAGCTGACTATCCAGACAAAAGTTGCCATCCTGCTCAGTAAAAAAGCGTTGGCGAAAACGCGCAGGGAGGGTCGCCAAAATATTCTCCGCATACTTTCCCTCTTGCGCTTTAGCGAGGATATTGGCGTCAAAATCTGTCGCGATTATCCTCCACCTACCGGCTGGAGCCAATTCCTTCAGCAGCATCGCCAAAGAATAAGGCTCAGCACCGACCGAACAACCGGCACTCCAAATTTTCAGCAATTCTCCTTTACGGACTAACTCCGGCAGCACCTGTGTTTCCAGTGCCTTATATACTGCTAAGTCACGAAAGAATTGCGACGTGTTAATTGTCAGGTAGTCTGTAAATTGCGCAAGAATTGAACGGTCACAATCAAGGAGGGCAAGAAAAGCAGGATAATCTTCAACGTGATGGCGCTGCATCAATTGGTGAATCCGGCGTTTCATCTGTTGCTCTTTGTAACTGCTCAAATCCAGGCCAATGCGAACTTTCACCTTTTCTTTAAACTGCTCATAATCCATGGCCATGACCATCTGCATTCCCCCCGCACAGAGCAGTTATGGCTCCGGCTATCTCCTCCAAAGACAGAACCCGCTCGACCGTCCCTGCTTGGATTGCCGCCTTTGGCATGCTGAAAATCACTGCCGAGGCCTCATCCTGAGCTAAGGTGTGCCCACCACGTTTTTTTATCTCCGCCATCCCCGCTGCGCCGTCTTTACCCATGCCTGTTAAGATAACGCCCACGCTTTCTTTGCCGTAAACTAAGGCTACAGACAGCATCATCACCGTTACTGACGGCCGGACATGCTCAACCGGCGGATCCTGAGTCAAGCGAATTTTTTTATCTGCAGTTATCTCCAGATGAAAATTACCCGGCGCCAAATAGACGACCCCTGTCTGCACCGGCTCAGCATCTTCAGCTTCTTTAATGCGGATAGCAGAGGACTTGTTCAACCTCTCCGCTAAGGCCTGAGTAAACTTAGGGGGCATGTGCTGCGTAACAAAAACGGCAGCCGGCAAATTGCCGGGTAATGAGAGAAGAATGGCTTCCAAGGCACGGGGACCGCCCGTAGACGCGCCGATTGCCACTGCTTTCGTTCCGGGTTGCCGGGCCAGTGCTGGCTTAACTGCCATGGCAGGCCGCTCAGCCGGCAATGGCGCAACCTGTACACGTAAACTGGTGGCCACAGCAGCTTTTAAAAGCAACTCTCTTTGGAGTTCAGCCTTGCCCTCAGTGGAAAGCTTATCCGGCTTGGCAATAAAATCGACAGCCCCAATGGAGAGCGCTTCCATGGTCACATGGCTTCCTCTCTTAGTAAGGCTGGAAAGCATAATCACAGGAACTTTATGGCGGCGGACAATTTCCTTTAATGTCTGCAGCCCGTCGAGACGAGGCATCTCCACATCCAATGTAATCAGATCAGGATTTAACTTGACCATTTTTTCCAGCGCATCAATCCCGTCCCGGGCTGTGTCTACCACGGCAAAGCGAGCGTCGGCGGAAAAGATATCACTAACAATTTTTCTCATCAGCGCTGAGTCGTCCACTACTAATACTTTTATCTGTTCCATGACATTCTCCTGCCTTAGATTTCCCTCTCCTCTAAACCAACGGTAGAGATCACTACTTTTCCGTGTTGAACAAACAGTTTCATCGTTCGACCCACACTGCCGCCGACCTCTTCCCCGGTGATCGGAATACGCAGGAGAGCCAATACATTACGCACAGCACAAATATTTTTTTCACCCACGGAAGTCATGCTCCTCTCAAAAGAAAAAAGCTGGCTTCCGCCGGCAATTTTCGCCTTCAGCCGAGTGGGTTTCGCTCCGATGCAAATCATCTGCTCCAAGAGCAGGGGAATTGCCGTATCTGCAAATTTGGCAGGATTAGAGGGCGTTTTAAACAGCGTGCTGTCTGAAAGGAGGATATGCGCTAAACCAGCAACCTTAGCAAAGGAGTCGTATAGTGCGACACCCACACATGAGCCTAATCCTACCGTAATTAACATTCCCTCTTCTTTTTTGACGGCATAATCGGCAATTTTTACCCGGATTTGTTCGCTCATTGGCACGCTCCGTTTACCAGCAATCTGACGATAATATCCAAAGTATTCTGGTCAGGAATGATCAGAAAATTGCCTTCAATATCCCCCGCTGCAGTAGCAAAGGCTGTCTTCAGTACCAAGATATAGTCTTCCGCCACATTTGTTTCAGCCAGCACAGTACCAAGAATTGCCCCCGCCATATCGACTACTAACAAAGGCGGCTCCGGCAGAAATGTCAAATTAGTCAAATGGGAAAGGGCGTTTAAATATGATGCCGTCACAATATTGCCGACTTCCAGCAATACTGAGCGGCCCATTTCTTCCATAACGGGATAATTTTTTCCTGTGAGGCTTGTGACAAGAGTTTGCGCGCTCTCGAAATCAATTAAAAAAACGGCATAAAATGATACTTCACTAAACACTCTGATATAAATACCGATAACAGACTTCTCCGCACCGCCCATCAAATCCGGGATATCCACCAGCGGACAAAGGTCGACTTCCGGAACATGCATATTCACCCGTTCATAATTTAAAAGGGTGGACAAAGCGGTTGTAGCATTGCCTGCCCCGATATTGCCCATTTCCTTTAAGACATCAAGCTTAAACTCCTCGCTAATTGGCAATTCAGGCACCCTGTTCACCTCTATTCTTTTTAGCACCTTTAACCAATAACTTTCTGAACCGCATTGATAATCCGCTCCGCCTGAAAAGGTTTAACAATAAAATCCTTTGCCCCTGCGCTTAACGCTTCAATCACCAGCGCCTTTTGCCCCATCGCGCTGCAAACTACAATTTTAGCTTCCGGATCTGCTTCGATGATTTTCTTAATGGCGGTGATCCCATCCATCCGCGGCATGGTGATATCCATCGTTACCAAATCCGGACGAAGCTCCATGTATTTATCGACCGCAACCTGACCGTCCTCAGCCTCACCCACAACCTGATAACCATTCTTTTCCAAAATGTTTTTCAATGTCATCCGCATAAACGCCGTATCGTCTGTAATCAATACCTGTCTGCCCACTGCAATCCCTCCTTTGCTCTACTGTCTTTACAAAAACCTGCCCCCATTGTTGTTTGGCAAAAAATATCCTTTTAATTCTGCCCAACCAGCTTTAGCCTGCAAATTTCAGATCAGGCTGGAAACGTCCAAAATCAGCGCGACACGCCCGTTGCCCAGCACCGTAGCTCCCGCCACGCCACGAATTCCTTCCACTGCCCTGCTTAGCGACTTAATAACAATTTCTTGTTGTCCCAGCAAGACATCTACGACCAGACCGGTTTTGCGGTCTGCGGCTTCTACTACTACCACCGAAAGAATTTCTTCACTGCTGCCGGTTTTCATGCCCAACATTTCACCTAGATAAATCAGCGGCAGCACTTCACTGCGTACATTAATAACTTTCTCTCCCCGGATAGTCTTAATGTCTTGGGGTGCCACGTACAGATTTTCCCGGATTGCCTCAATAGGTATGGCATAAATCTCGCCCGCAACTTCCACCAACAAAGCTTTGATAATGGCTAAGGTAAGCGGCAGCCGCACATAAAAACGGGTTCCTTCTCCCGGACTGGTCTTAATTTCAACGCTGCCGTTCATGCTTTCGATCACTGTTTTTACCGCATCCATCCCCACGCCTCGCCCCGAAATATCTGTTACCTGTTCCGCAGTAGAAAAACCGTTCCTAAAAATCAGCCGCAACGCTTCTTCATCGCTCATTCTTTGTGCTTCCGCACTGCTGAGCAAACCCTTCTGCACTGCTTTTTGCAGCATTTCCTCCGTGGCAATCCCGCGCCCATCGTCACTGACACGAATTAACACATAAGAGCCTTCGTGCCGTGCTTCCAGGATGATGGTTCCTTCCTCAGGCTTGCCGTTTTGCACCCGCTCCCCGGGCGGTTCAATCCCATGGTCCACCGAGTTGCGCAACAAATGAACGAGCGGGTCGCCAATCTGATTAACAATCGACCGATCCAACTCCGTTTCCTCGCCGCGGACTTCCAAGTTGACTTTTTTGCCTTTTTCCTGACTTAAATCCCGAACCATCCGCGGGAAACGGTCAAACACCTGTTTAATCGGCACCATGCGCAGCTTCATTACCGCACTCTGCAAATCGGTAGTAATTCTATCCAACTGTTCCACAGCACTGACTAATTCGGCCGCCACATCTATCCTGCCAAGTTCCACCACCCGCGTACGGTTTACTACCAATTCTCCTACTAAGTTAATCAGCTTGTCCAGCTTGTCTGTTTCCACCCGAATAGTTTTTTCTGCTGAGCGGCGGATATTCTTGCGCTCCCCGTTTGCCTCATCCTGGACGATGGCTGCCTCTGATACCAGTTCCACCTTCCGTGTTACCACCGGCTCCAGACTGGCGGAAGTTCCATCCATTTCCGGCACGTCCCGCACCAGCACATTTGCCACTTCCGCAATCTGCAGCAACTCCGCCCGGATAGTTTCATCTGCGGCCTGCGTAAGGATAACCAGTTGAAAACGGTCTTCAAACTGTTCCTCCTCCAATTCCTGCGTGCCCGGCACAGCTTTAACAATGTGACCGTACTTTTCCAGTAATTTAAAAACCATGTAGGCTCGCACAGATTTGAGCAGGCAGGCAGCATCCAAAATCACTTCCAAATGCCTGGCGCGCTCACCGGCCGCACAACCCGCCCTGAGCATTTCCTTTTCAAATTCATCAAGCGACAGAGCATCTCCATCAGCCGCATTTTCGGCAAACCCATCTTCCTCCATACTGCCGTCGCAAGCGGCACGGAGTTTGCCGACCACTCTATCCACCTGCTCCAAGCAGGCAGCCGGTTCATCAAGGCGCCCCAACAACAACTCCAGCAAATCCAGCGACTCAAACAGTATATTCGCCACATCCCTATCGGCACGCAATGTGCCCTGCCGCAAAAAATCCAACACATTCTCCATCTGGTGCGTCAAATTGGCGAGCTGTTGATAACCCATGGTGGCAGACATCCCTTTAAGACTGTGGGCTGCCCGAAACATTTCCTGCAAAACTTCCCTGTTTGCTGGGTTACTCTCCAATTCCAAGAGAGCAATATTTAACCCCTGCAAATATTCCCTGGCTTCCGCCAGAAAGAGATCTCGATATTCGCTGGTATCCATCTCTTCACCTCAGTCTATCTGTTTAGGGCTACTCTCTCCGGTTCCGCCAGCTGCAAATGCTCCATCTCCAACTGTTCCTCGGCAGAAAGAATTTTTTCCAGATGCAAAATAATGATCAGACGGTCTCCCAGCTTGCCTACACCGGAAATAAACTCAGTTCTCGTGCCGGCAAGCCGGCGCGGCGGCGGCTCAATTGCGGAGGGATTGAGATGGAGCACCTCCGTAACCGAATCTACAATCAGGCCAACCATGCCTTCATCAATCTCCACAATAATGATGCGCGCTTTATCGCTTTTCGCCGCATCCGCCAGACGGAACCGCTTGCGCAGATCGATCACAGGGATAACTTCGCCCCGCAAATTGATGACACCCTCAATAAAATCCAGCGATTGCGGTAGCGGCGTAATCGGAGGCAACTTCAATACTTCCCGTACCCTTTGGATATCCACAGCAAATTCTTCACCCTGCAGAAAAAAAGCTACCAATTGCAGTTCATCTTGGGGTTGCTCTTCCGTTTTTTTCACCAGGCTATTCAATGCCGACAACCTCCTTTTTAGTTCAATTACGTTGCCATGGTTCAATTATTGCGGTAATTTTAATACCGAAGCGATTGTTATAAACGACAACCTCGCCTCTGGCAACCAGTTTCCCGTTCGCCAGAATGTCAACGGGAACATCGGCAGTGCTCTCAAGTTCCAGCACAGACCCGGCGGTCACAGCCATTAACTCTTTCAATTTCACCGTTCGGCGTCCCAGTAGACCGGTAACCAGCACAGGGATATCCCGGATTAAATCTAACTGCACCGTCCCTTCCTGACAGGACGCTCCGACAGCGTCTTGCCGCCGGTAAGGCAAACTTGTGGTGGCCAGAACAGGCTCACAATCCAGCGCAGCAGGTAGCGGCTCCGCCAACAGTTCCGGAAACGATGCAAAAACAGGCTGGGACGAAGGCTGCTCCTCGCTTCCCATGGCCTCCAGCAGACCACTCACCATCTCCCGAGCAAAAACAAAAGGAATCAATTGCACAATTTCACTATCAATCAAGCCGTTTACGCGCAAACGGAAAGAGAGTTTTACCAGCATTTCGTCTAAATTTTTTTCCGCGCCGGCGTCCTCGCCGAGCGTACGGCATTCTGTCTGCGGCGGGGAAATCTCGATATGGCGATAAAAAATTTCAGCCAGTGCGGTACAAGCGGCGCCCGCCATCTGATTCATCGCTTCACTCACTGCGCTAATTCTGATCTCATCTAGGTCGGCGGGGCTATCTGCTTCCTCGCCCATCATCAGCGCCGCAATGACAGCCGCATCCCGCCGGCTGATAATCAGCAAATTATCTCCCGCCAGCCCCTGCAAATACTCTACAGTTACTACTACGCAAGGCTCAGGAAACTGTTCCTGTATTTGACGCAGCGTACTCATCGAGACCCGGGGGGTAGTAATCTTGACCTGCTTAGCCAATAGCTCAGAGAGCGCCGTGGCGGCTGAACCCATGAAAATGTTGCCGATTTCAGCCAATGTATCGGCTTCATCGGCGGAAAGAGCCGGCTCCTCAGGCAAACCTTCCCCGCCGATGACACACAAAAGTTCATCCACCAGTTGCTTGGCAAAATCCAGCGTCAGAATTTGCAGCATCTGACTGGAAATATAGTCTCCCACCTTCAAATCAAAGGCTATCTGAATGACATCGGAATCATCAGCAAGTTCACCGATTGGGGTATCAGCGCCAAGATTTACATATTCCATTTCCGGCGGCGTAATATCGACCACACGGCAGAACATCTCCGACATAGCCGTGGCGGAAGAGCCCATCATTTGATTCATCGCTTCGCTGACAGCGCTGAGATACAAATCATCCAGTTCGTCCGGCACCGGCAAATCCGGGTCGCCCATCATCATGTTAGCGACCATCCCGGCATCTCGGTCAGACAGGATAAACAAATTGCTGCCTTCCAATCCCTTATGGTAACGGACACGGACTAAGATGCAAGGCAGCGGATAAGACGCGCGGATTTTTTCGAACGTCGTATATGATAAACGCGGCGTTGTTATTTCGACTTTGTGGCCTAAAAGATGAGATAGCGCTGTGGCGGCAGAGCCCATGGAAATATTGCCGCTTTCCGCCAGCGCGTCTAACTGCATGGCTGTGAGTTTATTCACGGCAAACCGCCTTTCTTGTTGTTTTAAGCTTATTTCGACGGTAATTTACAAATTCCTGCCTTAATTAAGGCTATGGACGGCTAAACCATTTTTCTGACTCTTTCCAGAGGACTAATAATCTGTGTGATACGCACGCCAAAATGCTCCTCCACCACCACTACTTCACCGCGGGCGATTAGCTTGCCGTTTAACGTAATGTCTACCGGTTCAGCCACATTCCGTTCAAACTCGACTATGGCACCCGGCATCAGGCTCAGCACATCCTTAACAGAGCGAGGCCCTTGCCCCAAGGTCACCCTCACCTGCAGCGGAATATCCAGAATTCGCTCCAAATTGGGATGACTGCCGGGCGGTACTATTTTTTCGCTGGCAAGCTGCTGCGGCAGTGTTGATTCAGTCTTGCCGGTCTGATTTTCCCCGTTAGCTGACGAAGGAATCTGGGCCAAAAGCGCGTCTATTTCCGCTTGGGAAAGCAGTGAACTACTCATTTACCCTCTCCCCTTTCGCAGCAAGAAAACGTATTGCCCGTCGCCCCATGGAGACACCGGCCTGAATCTGAAACATTGGCTTATTCTCCACGAGCAGAGACATGGGGCTGTCCACCTGTTGATCTAAGAGAATAACGTCGCCTATTTCAAACTGGAGAAAGTCTTCCATCTTGACTGTCGTTTCGCCAAGCACTGCCGCTAACGACACCTCTACCGTTTCAAGCCCAGCCTGCACAAGTCGGCTGTCAACGCTGCCTACCCGCTGCGAGGCAGAGAACCAATGTTGCGCAGTAAGGTTGGCTATCACAGGCTCTAACGTGATAAACGGAAAGCAGACATTGATTAAACCTACTGACTTGCGAATTTTTGTGCTCAGCGTCATTAAGGCCACTATTTCGTTGGAAGCAATCATCTGGTTAAACTGCGGATTTGTGTCCATGTTTTCAATCCGCGGCGTCAAAGCCACAATATCTTCCCAGGCGTAACGCAGATTTTCCATTATTTTTGTCATGATTCGACGCATCACCGTCAATTCTATCTCTGTAAGTTCACGGATTTTCTTAGGCGTTTCTCCTTCTCCGCCGAAAAGCAGGTCGATGATCGGAAAAACAAATTGAGGGTTCGTCTCCAGCATGGCGCTGCCCATTTCTTCCGCCGCGTTAAAAATGGTCATCAACGTTGGGGTGGGCAATGAAAAAATAAACTCCTCAAATGTCACCTGCGAAACAGATTCCAGTTTGATCTGCACAGGCGTACGCAGATAGGCCGTCAGAAAATTGGAGAGAACACGCGCAAAGTTTTCGTGGACGACTTGCAGCGTACGCATCTGTTCTTTTGAAAATTTATTGGGCCTCCGAAAATCGTACAGTTTGACGGCACCGGCTGCAAAGTTCCCGTTTTCCGCTTCCTCGGCAATTTGACCCTTTGAAAGCGCATGAATCAAAGAGTCGATTTCCGACTGAGACAACACCTCTTTCATTACCTCACCACCTTTGGTTTTGTATATTTCGCCAGCGCCTGCTGATTTCCTGTTTAATCGCCAGATTTTTCACCTTTTTAGGCAAACTGGAAAATTAAGCAGGATAATGAAATTTTCAGACGAATTATATGCTATTACAACGTAATTAAGCGACTCCTTGCGCTTGCGTGTGCCCATAAACAAAGTTTCGCCGTTGAGGCGGGTTTCATACCCGCCCACGCCGATGTGCAGCAGCCTGTAGGGGCGGG
>JGI24108J20142_1000114_pt1 | contig 17816 bp, 13 predicted proteins | sample SubbioR11_8A_Apr_FD_20142 | JGI IMG/M metagenome (IMG submission 20142)
GNNGCGCCCTCGCTGTCGGCCATGGACGGCTTTGCCTGGCTGGCGCAGGCCTCGATGTTTTTGCTCTTGGGCTTGCTGGTCACGCCCTCGGACGCGCTCGATGCGCTGCTGCCGGCGCTGGGCGTGGTGGCCGTGCTGATGCTGCTGGCGCGCCCGCTCTCGGTCTGGGTCATCCTCAAACCGCTGCGTTTTGATGGACGCGAAATCGCCTTCATCTCATGGGTCGGGCTGCGCGGCGCGGTGCCGATCGTGCTGGCCATTTTTCCGGTCATGGCTGGCGTAGAGGGGGCCGAGATTTTCATCGGTGTGGCGCTGATCGTGGTCATGGCCTCGCTGGTGCTGCAAGGCTCAACCATTCCCTGGAGTGCCCGGCGCACCGGCGTCGTGCTGCCCGACCAAGACGACGTGGCGCAGGCGCGCGAGGTTTATGGCGATTTTGAAGTGCCTGGCAGCGCCCGCATGAGCGATTTGTGCGGCTTTTATGGTTGGCCAACGGTGCCCGATGAGCATCTGGACGCAGCCCAATGGCTGACGCAGGCGCTGGGCCGGCCACCGATCGAGGGCGACCACGCCAACCTAGGCGCAGCCGAACTGAGCGTGCGCAGGATGGAAGAGGGCGAGATCGTGCGCATAGGCATACGCTTGCTGCGCGACCCGGCCGCACCCGGCGCGCAAGCCGACGAGCAAGCCGACTAATGCCCCTGCCGCGAGGCCGGTGCAGCCTCAGACGGGTGGCGGCCCAGCGTACAGACGCGGCACGTCGATCAGCTTTGGGCCCAGCAGCCGCATGGCGCTGTCGCGCCCCCAGCGCAGCAGCCCGCCAGCATGAAAAATGGTGCCGTTGCGCTGCGAGCGCGCTTGCACCCAGGCGCAACGGCGCCAGCGCGCTTGGGCCCAGCGCTGCAACAAGGGCGGCCAATCGGGTGCAACGCCACCGCCTTGTGCCGCCACCATGCGCCCCAAGGCCCAGGCGTCTTCCAGCGCCATGGCGGCTCCTTGGGCCAGATAGGGCCGCATCGGGTGCGCCGCATCACCCAGCAGCGCCACCGGGCCATGCGCCATGTCGGCGGCACTGGCCACACGCGGGCGCCCCATGAGCGGCCACAGTCGCCACAGCGGCACCGCCTCCAGCACCTGGTGTAAATCCCGGTGCGGCAGCAGGCCCAGGCTGTGCCACAGGGCAGCGGGTTGCGCCGGATGGTCCCAGCCCACCGGCCCGGCGGGCAACTCGCCCTCCACCACCACCACCACATTGAGCCACTGGCCGGCCCGCACCGGGTAATGCACCGCATGCATGCGCCGCCCCAGCCAAGCCGTGACGCCGTTGTGGCGCAAATGGGGCGGCAAGCGCGCCATGTTGATCATGCCGCGGTAAGCCACGTGGCCACTAAATTGCGGCAGTCCGTCGCCCAGCAGTTGTTCGCGCACCCGGCTGCGCAAGCCATCGCAAGCCAGCAGCGCCGCCGCCGGCCAGCTTGGTCCTCCTAGGCTGCGCAGTTGCAGCCCACCGTCTGGAAACAGCTCGAGGGCTCCGATGCGCTGCTGCAGGTGCAAGCCGGTGCCGCCCTCGGCGCGCAGCGCCTGCAGCAACAGGGTGTGCAAGTCGGCGCGGTGGATGGTGGCGTAGGGAGCCCCATAAAGGCGCTCGGCCCGCTGCGCCAGCGGCAAGGCACCCAGGAGCGTCCCGCTTATGGCATCGCGCACCTGCAAATCGATCGGGAACGCCGCCACCTCGTGCAGCCCCTCTTCCAGTCCCCAATCGCGCAGCACCCGCACCGCATTGGGCCCGAGCTGAACGCCAGCGCCCACCTCGGAAAATGCGTCGGCCTGCTCCAGCAAATCAAGGCTCAAACCCGGTGCAGCCCGGCGCAGTGCCAGCGCCGCCCCCAACCCGGCCAAGCCCCCCCCGGCAATCAGCAAGCGCTCAGCATCCATGCAAGCCCCTAACCCCTATGCACACAGCAATACTTGGTGTGGCCAACCTCAACGCAGCACCCAACCCCACTCTTTGAGCGTCTGCAGGGCGCTCTCGCCCGCCCCCGCGCCCAGACGGCGCGCCAGTTGTTGCGCCACGTTTTCGCGCTGGGTGTAATCGATAATATGCTCCGCCCCGATCACCTCACTGGCCACGTACTCGACACTACCAAAGCCATCGGCCAAGCCTTTTTCAACCGCACGCTGACCGTTCCAGATCAGTCCGCTGAAGGTCTCGGGGGTTTCGCGCAGACGCTCACCGCGGCCCTTGCGCACGACGTCGATAAACTGCAGGTGGATGTCGTCGAGCATGGCTTGGGTGTGCCGCACCTGCGCTTCGTTCGGCGGGCTGAAGGGGTCCATGAAACCTTTGTTTTCACCGGCGGTGAGCAAGCGTCGATCGACCCCGACCTTGTCCATCAGCTCGGTAAAGCCAAAGCCGCTCATCATGACGCCGATGCTGCCCACCAAGCTGGCCTTATCCACGTGAATTTTCGTTGCTGCCGAGGCCACATAATAAGCCGCCGAGGCCCCCACCTCCTCGATCACGGCATGCACGGGCTTGTCGTGCAGGGCGCGCAAGCGGTGGATTTCATCGGCGATGATGCCTGCTTGCACCGGCGAACCGCCGGGTGAGTTGATCAATAACAGCACCCCTTTGGCACTGGGCTCCGCGAAGGCTGCGCGCAAAGACTGAACGATAGCCCGGGCATTGGCGTCGGCGTCCGAGGCGATTACACCCCGTACCTCGATCAGCGCCGTGTGCGGCACCGCCAGCGTGGCCCGGGTGGCCACCTCGCGCATCAGCAGCGCGATCACGAACAAAACCACCGCCAACCAGAGCAGGCGAAAGAAAATTTTCCAGCGCCGCGCCGCACGTTGCTCGCGCAGGGTGGCAAAAACCAGTTTCTCTAAGGTTTCACGCTCCCAGTCGGGCGTGCTTTTGGCGCTAGGCGCCGGGGTGGTTTCGTCCATGTGGGGCGGGGCTTAAGGGTTGAAAGTTGGAGCTCCCGCTATTGTCGCTGGCAAAAACGCAATTGGCACGCGCCGCGTGGCCAACTGCTGCTGTATATCAGCGCATTCCATGGTGAAATGCCAGCTTCTTGCACACCCGGCCGTGAAAGAGTTCATCGACTGGATCGAGACCCTGAGCTGCGGCGTGGACCACCTGACGCAAGCGGACTATGCAATCCCCAAGTGAGGACCGAGGCATCCGCACGCTTGCGCAGTTTTGGTACGCAACCCCAAAAACCAAAAAAGCCATTGAATCCTCAATGGCTTGAAAGGCTTTGGTGCGGCTGGCAGGATTCGAACCCACGACCCCTTGGTTCGTAGCCAAGTACTCTATCCAACTGAGCTACAGCCGCATACCGAAGCCCTTATTCTATGCCAACTTTGGAGCGGTTTTGAGACTGGGCCGAAAAAATCCTGTGCCATCGGCGGCCCTGCACCCAACTGCAGGGGCTGGCTTGGAACAAGAGGCTGAACCCAGCGGGTTGGGCTTGCACTAAAATGCGAAGTCTCTGGTTAACGCATAACTAGCATTTTTTAATTCAAAATCAGGCCTTTGGCTGCGCAACGTGTTCAAACAACTCACCCTCTACCTCCTCGACCCGCAGCAACTGCCCGCCCTCGAAGCCATGGAGCAAGCGCTGGCTGCAACGCCCTTTGTTCCTTGCCTGCCCAGCCAGGAGCATTCGATCGGCTGGGTGCCGCCGCGTGGCAAAGCCAACGGGGCGCTGGTGGAACTGGTCCGCGGCCAGCGCCTGTTGCGGTTGCAAAGCGAGAGCAAGCGCGTGCCCGGCTCGGTGGTGCAGCGCCACCTCGACGAGCGGCTGGCGCAGATCGAGGCCGGCGAAGGGCGCCAGCCGGGGCGGCGCGAGCAGCGCCAACTGCGCGACGAGATCGTGCAGCAGTTGCTGCCCATGGCGTTTGCGCAAAGCCGCAGCGTCTGGCTCTGGATCGACCCGGTCAACGGCCGCTTGGCGCTCGATAGCAGCAGCAGCGCGCGCTGCGACGAGGCCATCAGCACGCTGCTCAAATCGTTCATAAATTTGCAACCTCGGCCTTGGAACACCCAGATGGCCCCGCAAGCGGCCATGACGGCTTGGCTGAGCGGCAGCGCCGACGACTGGCCGCCCCACTTCGCCCCCGGGCAGGAGGTGGAGCTCAAGGCCGCCGACGAACAAAAATCGGCGGTCAAATTCACCCGCCACCCGCTGGATGACGAGCAGATGCGGCTGCACATCGGCCAAGGCAAGCTGCCCACCAAACTGGCGCTGGACTGGGAGGGACGGGTGCGCTTCGTGCTGGCCGAGAGCGGCAGCCTGAGCAAGATCGAATTCTTGGATGGGGTGTTTGCCGAACACGGCCACGCCGAAGACGAGGGCGGCTTCGACGCCGACGCCACCATCGCCACCGCCGAACTGAGCGCCCTGATCGGCGACCTCACGCTGGCCTTGGGCGGCTTGCAGGCTTAAACCCTGATTACCCGCATGGCCAGCTTTCAAGGCCTGCTCTGGCCCGGACCAAGCTCCTGCGCGGTGCCTGAGCTAACCAGCCCGCCCCAAGCGCTGCGCGATTTCGGCCACGAGCGCGCGCGCCAAATGCAGCTTGGGGCCAGCCGGCAGCGCTTTGCAGCCCTGCGCATCGAGCAGCAACAAGGCGTTGTCGTCGCGGCCAAAGGTGGCGGGGCCGATGTTGCCCACCAGCAGCGGCACGCCCTTGCGCACCCGTTTGGCTTCGGCCTGCGCCTGCAGGTCGTGGCTTTCGGCGGCAAAGCCGACGCAAAAAAGCTGCCCTGTGCGGGCGCGCGCGCTGGCGGCGGCCTGGGCCAGGATGTCGGGGTTTTCCACGAACTGCAGGCTCGGCGGCTGGCCGCTGCCGTCTTTCTTGATTTTTTGCTCGGCGCTGTGCGCGGGCCGCCAGTCGGCCACGGCGGCCGCGGCGACGAACACGCTGGCCCAGCCTAGCTCGGCCTGCACCGCGGCCTGCATCTGCAACGCCGATTGCACGTCGGTGCGGCGCACTCCCAGCGGCGTGGGCAAATGCACCGGCCCGGCCACCAGCCGCACCTCGGCCCCGGCTTCGCGGGCGGCGCGGGCGATGGCAAAACCCATCTTGCCCGAAGAATGGTTGGTGATGCCGCGCACCGGGTCGATGGCCTCGAAGGTCGGGCCGGCCGTGACCAGCACCCGCTGCCCGGCCAGGCACTGCGGCTGAAACTGCGCCTGCAGCAGCTCCAGCAGTTGCTCGGGCTCGAGCATGCGGCCGTCGCCGCTCTCGCCACAAGCCTGCTCGCCCTGCCCCACCGGCCACACGGTCGCGCCGTCGGCACGCAATTGCGCCGCATTGCGCTGCGTGGCCGGGTGCGCCCACATCTCGCGGTTCATGGCCGGGGCCAGCAGCAGGGGCACGCGCTCTTGCGGCCGCGCTAGGCACAGCAGCGTGAGCAAATCGTCGGCGCGCCCCTGCGCCAGCTTGGCCAGCAAATCGGCGCTGGCGGGGGCGATCAAAATGGCATCGGCGGCGCGCCCGAGGTTGATGTGCGGCATCTGGTTGGGCTCGCGCGCATCCCACTGGCTGCTGTAAACCGGGCGGTTGCTGAGCGCTTGCAGCGTGGTCGGGGTGATGAACTGGCAGGCGGCTTCGCTCATCACCACCTGCACCGTGGCCCCGTCTTTGACCAGCAAGCGGCACAGCTCGGCTGCCTTGTAGCAGGCGATGCCACCCGAGAGCCCTAGGACGATGTGTTTGCCAGCCAGGTCGTTCATCATGGGCGCGACTGTACACCAGCGGGGGTTGGTGCGGGCGGCCATGCAGGAGCAAGCAAAGCCACAATCTGGCCGAGTCTTTTCCAATTCAGGTATGAGCCTGGAGCGCCCTGAGATCGACGACGCGCAGTGGGTCGATCGGTTGTAGGACTGGCCAGTATATTGGGTCCTGATGTTTTGGCTTTTTCAACCGTGGTAGATGGCTGTGGGCATGTGGGCGAAGGTGCGGGCGGTGGGCAACGTGTATCTCCACGTTGTCCACGGGTCGTGCCGGTGCGCGCTTTTGCGCGCATCGTCCACATGTCCACAGCCCTGCAGCCGCAGAGCGAATCTGACCGGATCTGTGGCTGGGCTTGCTCAGCCAGCTCTGCGCGTGAGCGTGTGCTTGAACAACTCCTGGCGGGCCTCGTTGAGCTCCTCGGCGGCCTGCACATCGGTCAGTGCCCGCGCCAGCTTGTGAAGCTCCAGCAGTGTGATGCCGGGGCGCAGAAAGCTCGCCGCATCGGGTAGGCTGGCCAGCTTGTCCAGCGGCGTCATTGCGTCGCATGGCCGGTACACGCGCTTGATGCGTCCGGGCTTCTTCGGGTCGGGTATCTCGGTAGCAAACAGGCACGGGCGGTGATAGTTCAGGAACGGATTGAGGTACTCGCGGCAGTAGGTATCAAAGCGATCCGCATGGTGCCGCTGGATGTGCTCGTAGCCGAACTCCTTGCGCACCACGGCCCCGTTCTTGGTCTCGGCCAAGCCGTTGTCGTTGCTGCGCCGTGGTCGGCTGCGCGTGAACTCGATGCGCAGCTTGTCTAGCAGGCGTGCTACCTTGTGGTTGACATACTCGCTCCCGTTGTCGGCGTGAAAGCCCAGGATCTCAAACGGGAACTGCGCCAGCATTGCCTCGATGGTGCGCAGCAAGTGCGCCTCGGATATGGTCTGCACGCTGGCCACCACCTGCCACTGGGTGACGCAGTCCACGGCGTTGATGTGGTACAGCCCTTTGACGCCATCGAGGTCTCCTTGATGCACGCTGTCGATGCGAATGAAGCCGGGGCGGCCTTCGGGCGCCGGGGCCTTGCGCACGCCGATCTGGGTGCTCTTCGTTGGCCGGGTCTTGGTCAGCAGCACGCGCTGGTTGCGATAGCCCGCGCTGTGGCGCAGGTTGTACAGGTGCCCTACCGAGATCGAGCCCAGCCGCTCGTAGCGCTCATCCCCAAAGACATCGCGCTGGCGGCGCAGCACGCAGGCCGTGGCCGGGCCCGAGAGCGTGCCCATGGTGCGATCCACTTCCGCCAGCAGCGCCACATCCGCCGGCGTGTAGCGGCGCGCAAAGGGTTGCCGGGGCGCGCCGTAGTGCTTGACCAGCGGTTTGCCGGCGCTCCAGCGCGCCACCAGCCGCGTGATCTGGGCCCGGCTGTAGCCGCTCAGGCGCTGCAGGTAGGCCAGCACAGGGCCGCGCTCTGACCGGGCTAGGCGGCGGTAGTCAAAGCGCTTGAGCACGCTGCCAATCCAGGCGTAGCGGCCCTCGTCGTCTGCCGTGGCCTGAAACTGCATCGCCTGCGTACCCGCCAGCACCTGGCGCACTTGCTCCAGTGTACGAACCTGGACTTCGTTCATGTCGATCACCATCATTGCAATGATCGACCCGCTGCGCCAGTAGACTGCCTGCCAGTCCCCTGATCGACAACCCCAGGTGCTCGCCAGGCTCACTCCTCAGTGGAATCTGGCGCCCGGCTCCAGGCTCATACCTCGTTGGACAAGACTAAGGCTTGGATGGTTTGATGTTTGCAGTTATAATGACTGGCTTCGCAGCGCTTTAGGTGTCCGCGGCGAAGGCTGCGCTGTGGCTTTCCTTAATGGGGCTGCAGCGCGGCAAACCCACCTAAGAGGCGGCCAACAGAGCCGCACCGACCGTGGAAAAGACACCTGCCAAACCTGCTTTTTCAGAGCAAACTCATGACCAAAACCTTCAGCGCCAAACCGGCCGAGGTGGTGCACGAGTGGTTTGTGATTGACGCCACCGACAAGGTGCTCGGACGTGTTGCCAGCGAAGTGGCACTCCGGTTGCGCGGCAAACACAAAGCCATTTACACCCCTCACGTGGACACGGGCGATTTCATCGTCATCGTCAACGCGGCCAAACTCAAAGTCACGGGCAACAAAGCCCTGGACAAAATCTATTACCGCCACTCGGGTTTCCCGGGCGGTATTTATGGCACCAACTTCCGCGACATGCAGGCCAAGCACCCGGGCCGCGCGCTGGAAAAAGCGGTCAAGGGCATGCTGCCCAAAGGCCCGCTGGGTTACGCCATGATCAAAAAACTCAAGGTCTATGGCGGTGCCGAACACCCCCACAGCGCCCAGCAACCCAAGGTGTTGACTATCCTCGAGGAGCGCACATGATCGGTGAATGGAACAATGGCACCGGCCGTCGCAAATCCAGCGTCGCCCGCGTGTTCCTCAAAAAAGGCACGGGTCAGATCACCATCAACGGCAAAGACATCGAAGCCTTCTTCGGCCGTCAGACCTCGATCATGATCGCCAAGCAGCCGCTGCTGCTGACCGGCAACGAGCAAGCGTTCGACATTCAGGTGAATGTGCATGGCGGCGGCGAATCGGGCCAGGCCGGCGCGGTGCGCCACGGCATCACACGCGCCCTGATCGACTACGACGCGGCCCTCAAGCCCACCCTGAGCGCGGCCGGCTACGTGACGCGCGACGCGCGCGAAGTGGAGCGCAAAAAGGTTGGTCTGCGTTCGGCACGCCGGCGCAAGCAGTTCTCCAAGCGCTGACAAACTCCTCAAGCGCGCACCGTGTGGTGCGCGCAGGGCATCGGGCGGTTCGTTCTGGCCGGTGCCGAGCGTTTGCCCAAGCATCGAGCCGCCCTTTGGCACAAGCCGGGGGCGGTTTTTTTATGCCTGTGGCGCCAAGCTGGCGGCCAGCCTAAAACCATGGCCACAGCGCAGACAATCGCACCAGGGGGTGCAATCTTGAGTTTTTTGCTTTACTATTGTCCTCAGCACCAAAACTCTCCGCGCTCGTTTCCCACTCATGGGTACAAAAGCCCTTTGGGCGGCCCGACGAGTTTCTTGAGTCCATCGTTTGCATCGGAACACCCTACCATGAGCGAAGTCGCAGAACGCCCCGCTACCGAAATGCCCGCCCCATTTGTTTTCACCGACAGCGCGGCGGCCAAGGTGGCCGATTTGATCGCCGAAGAAGGCAACCCAGACCTGAAGCTGCGCGTGTTCGTGCAGGGCGGCGGGTGCTCGGGCTTCCAGTACGGTTTCACCTTCGACGAGGTGGTGAACGAAGACGATACCACCATGAGCAAAAACGGCGTCAGCCTGCTGATCGACGCCATGAGCTACCAGTATTTGGTGGGGGCCGAGATCGACTACAAAGAAGACCTGCAGGGGGCGCAGTTCGTGATCAAAAACCCCAACGCCAGCACCACCTGCGGCTGCGGCTCGAGCTTCAGCACCTAAGCCCTTGGGCTTGGGCGACCGAAAAGCCACAGTTCGCAGCCCCACGGAAGGGGCAGAGAGCGCTGCCACCGCATGGTGGCGTTGCTGCCTCAGGCCGGATAGATGGCGCCCAGCACGCGTGGCCCGCTGGCCCCGGTGACGCTGGGCAGGTTGCCCGTTTTCCCCTCGAGGGCTTGCAGCGCCAGCCAAGCAAAGGCCGCGGGCTCGACCCAGTGCGCGGGCCAACCCGCAACCTCGCTGGGCTGCACCGACACGCCCGGCAGTTCCTCGGCCAGCATCTGCATCAAACACGCATTGCGGCTGCCGCCGCCACAGACCCAGGCCTGCTGCAGACCTGCGCGGCCCCAGTCCAAGCCCTGCACTGCTTGCGCCACGCTGCGCGCCGTCAGGCGCGTGAGGGTGGCTTGCACGTCGGCTGGGGCCAAACCCTGGAAAGGCTGCAGGCGCTGGTCGAGCCAGGCGGCGCTGAAGTGCTCGCGCCCCGTGCTTTTGTGTCCACTTTGGGCAAAGTAGGGATCGGACAGCAGGTGCGCCAGCAGGGCCGGCTGCTCGCGCCCGCTGGCGGCCCAGGCCCCGTCGCGGTCGAACCAGGCGCCGCTGTGGCGCTGGCACCAGAGGTCGAGCAGCGCGTTGCCGGGGCCGGTGTCAAAGCCCAGCGTGTCTGCGTGGGGCCGCAGGGCGCTGAGGTTGGCAATGCCGCCCAGATTGAGCACCAGCACCGCCTGCTCGGCGCGGCCAAAAATGCGTTGGTGAAAGGCTGGCACCAGCGGAGCGCCTTGGCCGCCAGCGGCCACGTCGCGGTTGCGAAAGTCGGCCACCACGGCAATGCCGCAGCGCTCGGCCAGCAGCGCGGGTTGGTTGATTTGCAGGCTGTAGGGGTGCCGCACACCGGTAGCCGGTGGGCAGTGGCGCACGGTTTGGCCGTGGGCCCCGATGGCGATGATTTGATGAGCTTTTAGCCCGCTGCTTTGCAGCAACTGAGCGACCAATTGGGCATAGATTTCAGCCAGTTCGCAACCGGACTGTGCGGCGCGGTGCAACTCGTCGGGGCCGCTGTGGTTGAGCGCAGAGAAGGTTTGGCGCAGCGCGACGGGGAAGGGGGCGCTGGCATCGGCCAGCACGCGCAGCGCAGCGGCTTCGTGCTCGCCGCAATCGAGCAGCACCGCATCGACGCCGTCGAGCGAGGTGCCCGACATCAGGCCGATGGTGTAGCGCCTCATGTGTGCAAGCTTGCGCGGCGCAGCAAGGGGTGCACGGCGATGAAGTCGGGTCGAGCCACGCAGTCGGCGCTTATTGGGCGCTGGCCTGCACCAAAGTGGAAGCGGCAGCGAGTTTTTGCCTCATGTCGGCGGCGGCTTGCTGGAACGCCGGCCGCACGGCGGCGGTCAGCGGCTCGCTGCCGCCGCCTTCGGCCACCAGCAGCAAGGGGTCGCGGTGGATGCCGTTGAGGCGGTATTCAAAGTGCACGTGCGGCCCGGTGCACACCCCCGTGCAACCCACTTGGCCGATATACTGGCCTTGCGCCACGCTCTGGCCCTGGCGCACGTCGATGCGGTGCAGGTGGGCATAGACCGTGACAATATTATTGCGGTGCTGGATGAAGACCACGTTGCCAAAGCCGCGCTGGCTGCCGGCGAACTGCACCACGCCGTCGCCCACGCTGCGCACCGGGGTGCCGGTTGGGGCCGGGAAATCGACCCCCAAGTGCGGGCGGCGCAAGCCCGTGACGGGGTGAAAGCGCAAGCCAAAGCCGCTGCTGATGCGCGAAAACTCCAGCGGCGAGGCCAAGAAAGCGCGCCGGGTGCTGTCGCCCTCAAAGGTGAAGTAGGCACCGGGCTGGCCCGGCGCCTCGAACCACAGCACCTGGTGCGCGCGGCCCTTGTTGGTGAACTCGGCGCTCAGGAGGCGGCCGTAGCGCAGCAATTCGCCTTCGGATTCGAGCGCTTCATAGACCACGCGAAAGGAGTCGCCGCGCTGCAAGTCGCGCCGAAAATCGATCTGGCCCGAAAAAATATCAGACAGTTGGGAGGCCACCCGATCGGGCAGGTCGGCCGCTTCGGTGGCGGCAAAGAGGGTGCTGCGGATGGTGCCACTGGCAACCCGCACCGAGCGCTGCGGTTCACCTGGGTCGGTGCGGGCCACAAAGCCGTTGCCGCTGCGTTCGACCAGCAAGCGCTGGTAGGTATTGGCCTGGTTGCTGGGCAGCCAGCGAGCGCTCAGGCGCAACAGGCGCTGGTCGTCGTCGGTTTCAGCGCGCACCAACTTGCCAGCCGGACCGCGCAGCAACTGGGCGGCGTCGGGATGGCTGCGCAAGAACTGCTGCGCGGCGCTGTCGCTCACGCCCAAACGCTGCAGCAGGCTTTGCACGGTGTCGTTGCGGCGCGTGACGTCGGTGCGAAACAGCACGAAGGGCACAGGGGCTTGCAGTTCGGCAACTGTGCCAACGGCCACTGGCGCCGCCGGCAACTGCAGCGCCAGTGCGGCGTGCGGAACCTGCTCGACCACTTGCTGCACGGGCAGTTCAGAGATTTGAGCCTCCAACGGGGCCACGCCAAAGGCGGTGACGCCGGTGCCGAGCAAAATCACACCCAAACCAGCCACGAGTCGCTTGGGGTATTGTTGCAAGAAAAATTTGATCTGCTGGGCCAGTTCGTTCATTCAGGGTCAAGATCTGGGCCGGTCTGCGCGCAACGGGTGCGCGCAGACTGGGCTAACGAGGGACAGGGCGCCATGAAGCGGCGCAACTGAAAGCCGGATTTTTGGGCCGCGCCATGGGGCTGCCACATAAAACGGGAGCCAAACCACAGCGCGCCGACTAAAATCCAGCCACGAATTGCGCGCCAGTATAACGCGCCGGCCGCGCCCGGCCATCTGTAGAAACCCGAATGATTCAAGCCACCCCCCACACCGCTGCTGCCGCGCTCGCTGGCGCAACCCCTGCGGCACCCTGCGCCGCGCCTCTGAGCGCAGCCGTGCAGCACGCCTTGGCCGTGACGCGGCGCGGCTGCGAGGAGCTCATCCCCGAGGCCGATTGGGTGCAAAAATTGCAGCGCAGCCAGGCCAGCGGGCAGCCGCTGCGCATCAAGCTCGGGCTGGACCCGACCGCGCCCGACATCCACTTCGGCCACACCGTGGTGCTCAACAAGCTGCGCCAGTTGCAGGATTTGGGCCATACGGTGATTTTTCTGATCGGCGATTTCACCAGCCTGATCGGCGACCCTTCGGGGCGCAACAGCACCCGGCCGCCGCTCACGCCCGAGCAGATCCAGGCCAACGCCCAAACCTACTACCAGCAGGCCAGCCTGGTGCTGGACCCGGCCAAAACCGAAATCCGCTACAACAGCGAGTGGAGTTTGGCGCTGGGATCGATGGGAATGATCGAGCTGGCCGCCAAATACACCGTGGCGCGCATGATGGAGCGCAACGATTTTCACCAGCGCTACACCACCGGCAGCCCGATCAGCGTGCACGAATTTTTATACCCGCTGATGCAGGGCTACGACTCGGTGGCGCTCAAGGCCGACCTGGAGCTGGGCGGGACCGACCAGAAGTTCAACCTGCTCATGGGCCGCCACTTGCAGGCCGAATACGGCCAGGAGCCGCAGTGCATCCTCACCATGCCCTTGCTCGAAGGGCTGGACGGGGTGGAGAAGATGAGCAAATCCAAGGGCAACTACATCGGCATCGGCGAAGCGGCCAACAGCATGTACGCCAAGGTGCTGAGCATTTCCGACGAGCTCATGTGGCGCTGGTTCACGCTGCTGTCGTTTCAGACCGAGGCGCAGATCGCGGCGCTGCGCGCCGAAGTCGCCGCTGGGCGCAACCCCAAAGACGCCAAGGTGCAACTGGCGCTCGAGCTCACCACGCGCTTTCACAGCGCGGCGGCGGCGGCGGCGGCGCAGCAAGACTTCATCAACCGCAGCCAGGGCGGCGTGCCAGATGAAATCCCCGAGCTGGCGCTGGGCGGCGCGCCGTTGGGGCTGGCGGCGCTGCTCAAGGCCGCCGGGCTGGCCCCGTCGAGCAGCGAAGCCAGCCGCCTGATCGACGGCGCCGGGGTGCGCGTCGATGGCGCGCTGATCAGCGACAAGGGCCTGCGCCTGGGCCCGGGCAGCTACGTGCTGCAGGTGGGCAAGCGCAAGTTTGCCCGCGTTGCGCTCTCTTGATTCCTGCGGGCCACCGCATCCTGCCCTATTTTTTGATCCCACCTGTGAACGCAACCCAAACAACCGCCGCCCATCCGCCCAGCCGCACCGGCGCACCCGCCGCCAGCCACCCGAGGCCACAACCCGGCCCCATGCTGCTGTCGGGGCTGGAGCTGCTGCGCATCGACGAGCACTCGCTGTTCGTCAACATCGGCGAGCGCACCAACGTCACCGGCTCCAAAGCCTTTGCGCGCTTGATTTTGGAAGGGCAGTTCGAGCAGGCGCTGGTGGTGGCGCGCCAGCAGGTGGAAAACGGGGCCCAGATCATCGACGTCAACATGGACGAAGCCATGCTCGACAGCCGGGCCGCGATGGTGCGCTTTTTGAACCTCATGGCCGGCGAACCCGACATCGCGCGCGTGCCGGTGATGATCGACTCATCCAAGTGGGAGGTGATCGAGGCCGGGCTCAAGTGCGTGCAAGGCAAGGGCATCGTGAACTCGATCAGCCTTAAAGAGGGCGAGGCCGAGTTCAAGCGCCAGGCGCGGCTGGTGCGCCGCTACGGCGCCGCCGCCGTGGTCATGGCCTTCGATGAACAAGGCCAGGCCGACACCCAGGCGCGCAAGACCGAAATCTGCGCGCGCGCCTACCGCATCCTGGTCGATGAGGTGGGTTTTCCGCCCGAAGACATCGTGTTCGACCCCAACATCTTCGCCGTGGCCACCGGCATTGCCGAGCACGACAACTACGCGGTCGATTTCATCGAGGCCACGCGCTGGATCAAGGCGAACTTGCCGGGGGCCAAGGTGAGCGGCGGCGTGAGCAACGTGAGCTTTAGTTTTCGCGGCAACGACCCGGTGCGCGAGGCCATCCACACCGTGTTTCTGTACCACGCCATCCAGGCCGGGATGGACATGGGCATCGTCAACGCCGGCATGGTCGGCGTCTATGACGAGCTGGCCCCCGAGCTGCGCCAGCGCGTCGAAGACGTGGTGCTGAATCGGCGCCCAGATGCCACCGAGCGCCTGCTCGAAATCGCCGACAGCGTGCGCGGCGCGGCGCGCGACGACAGCGCCAAAAACGCCTGGCGCACGCTGCCCTTGCGCGAGCGCCTGACGCACGCGCTGGTGCATGGCAACAACGAGCACATCGAGGTCGACACCGAAGCCTTGTGGCAAGAGATGCGCGCCCAGGGCCTGCGCCCGCTGCACCTGATCGAAGGCCCGCTCATGGACGGCATGAACGTGGTCGGCGACCTGTTCGGCGCGGGCAAGATGTTTTTGCCGCAGGTGGTGAAAAGCGCGCGCGTGATGAAGCAGTCGGTGGCGCACCTGCTGCCCTACATCGAGGAAGAAAAACGCCAGGCGCTGGCCAGTGGCGTGCAGGCGCGCGCGCAGGGCAAGATCGTGATCGCCACCGTCAAGGGCGATGTACACGACATCGGCAAAAACATCGTCACCGTGGTGCTGCAGTGCAACAACTTCGAGGTGGTGAACATGGGCGTGATGGTGCCCTGCCACCAGATTCTGGCCAAGGCCAAAGAGGTGGGGGCCGAGATCGTGGGCCTGTCGGGCCTGATCACGCCCAGCCTGGAAGAAATGCAATACGTGGCGGCCGAGATGGAAAAAGACGCGTATTTTGGCGCGCACGGCGTGGCGCTGATGATCGGCGGCGCCACCACCAGCCGAGTGCACACGGCGGTAAAAATTGCCCCGCACTACAGCGGCCCGGTGGTCTATGTGCCCGACGCCTCGCGCAGCGTGGGCGTGGCGCAGAATCTGCTGGGCCAAGGGCGCAGCGCGTTCGTGGCCGAGCTCGGCACCGACTACGAGCGCGTGCGCCAGCAGCACGCCAACAAAAAGAAAACCCCGCTGGTGTCGCTGGCGCGGGCGCGCGCCAACAAGGCCGCGCTCGACTGGGCCGCCTACACCCCGGCGCGGCCCAAGTTCATCGGCCGGCGCGTGTTCAAAAACCTGGACTTGGCCGAATTGGCGCGCTTTATCGACTGGGGCCCGTACTTCCAGACTTGGGATTTGGCCGGTCCCTACCCTGCCATCCTCGACGACGAGCTGGTGGGCGAGCAAGCGCGCAAGGTCTATGCCGACGCGCAAGCCATGCTGAAAAAAATCGTCGAAGGCCGCTGGCTCACGGCCAACGCGGTGCTGGGCCTGTACCCGGCGCAGGCGCTGGGCGACGACGACATCGCGCTGTATGCCGACGAGGCGCGCCAGACGCCAGCCTTGGTCTGGCACGGCTTGCGCCAGCAGAGCGAAAAGCCGGTGATCGACGGCGTACCGCGCCCGAACCGCTGCCTGGCCGATTTTGTGGCCCCGCAGGGCAGCGGCGTGGCCGACTATGTGGGCGCCTTTGCCGTGACGGCGGGCATCGGGGCCGAGGCGCGCGCCGCCGCCTTCGAGGCCGCGCACGACGACTACCAGGCCATTGTGCTCAAGGCGCTGGCCGACCGGCTGGCCGAGGCCGCCGCCGAATACCTGCACCGGCGCGTGCGCACCGAACTCTGGGGCTACGCCGCCGGTGAAGATTTAAGCCCGCAGCAGCTTATCGCTGAGCAGTATCAGGGCATACGCCCGGCCCCAGGCTACCCGGCCTGCCCCGATCACACCGTTAAGCGCGAGTTGCTGGCGCTCTTGGGCAGCGAGGAGATAGGCATGGGCCTGACCGAAAGCCTGGCCATGACGCCCGCGGCCAGCGTCTGCGGCTTTTACCTAGCGCACCCGCAGAGCCAGTATTTCAACGTCGGCACCATCGGGCGCGAGCAACTGGCCGAGCAGGCGCGCCGCCGTGGCCTGAGCGAGGCGGAGCTGGAGCGTTGGCTGGCCCCGAACCTGTGAGCCGCTAAACGGTCTCACAGGGTGCAGTGGGCGCGCACCTCGTCGATGCTGGTCAGCCCCTGCAGCACCTTGAGGATGCCGTCTTGGCGCAGGGTGCGCAGCCCGCCGCCGATCTGCGCCGCTTCCTGCAGCGCCTCCGAGGGCGCTTTGCGCTGGATCAGGCGGCGCAGAGGGCCGTCGATAAGCAGCAGCTCGTGCACCCCCAGGCGGCCCTTGTAGCCGGTCTGGTCGCAGGCCGGGCAGCCAGGGGCGTGGCGCTTGAGCAGTTGGCCATCCTGGCCGTAATCGTGCAGCCACTGTGCATGCAGCTCGGCCTTGCTGGGGCGCAGCGCCTCGGGCAGCACGTGCAGGTAGTCGTCCAGCAGCTCATCGACCCAGGTTTCGTCAGCTGGCTCGCTGCGCACGCAGCCCTTGCACCAGCGCCGCACCAGACGCTGCGCCAGCACGGCAGCTAGCGAGTCGGCAAAGTTGAACGGATCCATCCCCATGTCGAGCAGCCGAACCACGGTCTCGGGCGCGCTGTTGGTGTGCAGCGTCGAGAGCACCAGGTGGCCGGTGAGCGAGGCCTCGATCGCCATCTGCGCCGTTTCGGCGTCGCGGATTTCGCCCACCATGATGATGTCGGGGTCGGCGCGCAGGAAGGCGCGCAGCGCCTTGGCAAAGGTCCAGTCGATCTTGGGGTTGATCTGCACTTGGCGCAAGTCCGGGTTGCTGATCTCGACCGGGTCTTCGGCGGTCCAGATTTTTCGATCGGGCGTGTTGATGTGTTGCAGCAGCGAGTGCAGCGTGGTGGTCTTGCCCGAACCCGTGGGGCCCACGCACAGCACCATGCCGTGCGGGCGCGCCACCGCCGCCTGCAACTGGCGAAGGTTGGCGGGGGTCAGGCCGAGTTGATCCAGCGGCAGCGGCTTGGCCGATGAGAGCAAGCGCAGCACCACGTCTTCGGCGCCGTTGCTGGTGGGGATGGTGGCCACCCGCAACTCGAGCTTGTGCGTGGGCGAGAACTTGGCAAAATCGATCTTGCCGTCTTGGGGTTTGCGGCGCTCGGAAATGTCGAGGTCGCACATCACCTTGATGCGGCCGATGATGGCGTTGCGGTAGCCCGGTGGCAGCTCCATGAAGGGGCTCAGGCGGCCGTCTTTGCGCAGCCGGATGCGCACCTTGCGCTTGCTGGCAAAGGTCTCGATGTGGATGTCGGAGGCCCCTTGGCCATGGGCCTCGATGATCAGGCTGTTGATGAGCTTGACGAGCGAGTTGTCGGATTGTTCGATCGCGCCGAGCTTGGGGTCGGCGTCGTCGCTGGCTTCTTGCTCGAGCGATTCGAGCAGCTTGTCGGAGCTGGTGGCGACAAAATCGCCACCGACGGCCAGCGCCGCCTGGGCGTCGTCGAGGCCGAAGCGGGCATAGGCCTCGTTGACGCTTTGCGCCCCGAGCGCGGCGCTGGTGAGCGTGGCCACCACCTTGGCCTGCAACACAAAATCCAGCTCTTTGAGCATGTCGCGCCGCGACGGGTCTTCGGCGGCCACCACCACGGTGCCGTTGCGCCACAGCAGCGGCACGATGCGGTGCTTGCGCGCCAGCGCGATCGGCACCCGG
>JGI24108J20142_1000137_pt1 | contig 16425 bp, 12 predicted proteins | sample SubbioR11_8A_Apr_FD_20142 | JGI IMG/M metagenome (IMG submission 20142)
TACAAGGCCGTGATGCTGGCCGCCAACCAGTACCAGCGCCTGTTCCCCATGCTCATGACGGCGGCTGGCACCATCAAGGCCGCGCGGCTGGTGGTGCTCGGTGTCGGGGTGGCCGGCTTGCAGGCCATCGCTACCGCCAAGCGCTTGGGCGCGGTGATCGAAGCCTCGGATGTGCGCCCCAGCGTCAAAGAACAGGTCGAATCGCTGGGTGCCAAGTTCATCGACGTGCCCTACGAGACCGCCGAAGAAAAAGAAGCCGCCGAAGGCGTGGGTGGCTACGCCCGGCCCATGCCCCCGAGCTGGCTCGAGCGCCAAAAGATCGAGGTCGCCAAGCGCGTGGCGCAGGCTGACGTGGTGATTTCCACCGCCCTGATCCCCGGCCGCGCCGCCCCCACCCTGATCACCGAAGACATGGTGCGCAGCATGAAGCCGGGCTCGGTGATCGTCGATCTGGCCGCCGGCAAAGGCCCCGACGGCGTGGGCGGCAACTGCCCCCTGACCGAGGCCGAGCGCACGGTACTAAAGCACGGCGTGTTCCTGATCGGCGAGACCAACCTGCCCGCGCTGGTGGCCGCCGACAGCTCGGCGCTGTACGCGCGCAACGTGCTCGACTTCCTCAAGCTGGTGCTGCCCAAAGACGCCAGCGCGGTGCAAGTGCCGCTGGACGACGACATCGTCGCCGCCTGCCTGATGACGCATCAGGGCGAAGTGCGGCGCAAGCCCTAAAGCCGCTGCGCCCCACCATACCCCACCCCCAACGAGGAACCCGCGCCATGGAAGCCGTCTCCCCATCGTTTTTAACTTCATCATCTTCGTGCTGGCGATCTACGTCGGCTACCACGTGATCTGGAACGTCACGCCGGCGCTGCACACGCCGCTCATCGCCCTGACCAACGCGATCTCGGCCATCATCATCGTCGGCGCCATGCTGGCGGCTGCCCTGACCGAAACCACGCTGGGCAAAACCATGGGCGTGCTGGCGGTGGTGCTGGCCTCGGTCAACGTCTTTGGCGGCTTTCTGGTCACGCGCCGCATGCTCGAGATGTTCAAGAAAAAAGAGCGCAAATCTGCTGCTGAAGGGGCTGCCAAATGAGCATGGATCTGGTCGTTTTGTTGTACTTGGTGGCTTCGGTCTGCCTGATCCAAGCCCTCAAGGGCCTGAGCCACCCGACGTCGGCCCTGCGCGGCAGCGTGTTTGGCATGACCGGCATGGGCATCGCCATCCTCACCACCTTTGGCTTGATTTTCACCATGGCGCAGCACCTGGGGGTGAACGCCACCCAAGGCGTGGTTTGGATTTTGCTCGGCATGGTGGTCGGTGGCGGCTTTGGCACCTATCTGGCCAAACGGGTCGAAATGACCAAGATGCCCGAGTTGGTGGCCTTCATGCACAGCATGGTCGGGCTGGCGGCGGTGTTCATCGCCATCGCCGCCGTGGCCGAGCCTTGGGCCTTTGGCATCGCCGAGCGCGGCGAGGCCATCCCCTTGGGCAACAAGATCGAGCTCTTTTTGGGCTCAGCCATCGGTGCCATCACCTTCAGCGGTTCGGTGATCGCCTACGGCAAGCTCAGCCACCGGCAACTGGACCGCGTTCATCGTGCTCACGGCGCTGGCCTTCGTCATCGGGGTGCTGATCATCATCCCCATCGGCGGCGCCGACATGCCGGTGGTGGTGAGCATGCTCAACAGCTACTCGGGCTGGGCGGCGGCGGGCATCGGTTTTGGCCTCAACAACAGCATGTTGATCATCGCCGGCTCGTTGGTCGGCAGTTCGGGCGCGATCCTGAGCTACATCATGTGCAGGGCCATGAACCGCAGCTTCTTTAGCGTCATTCTGGGTGGCTTTGGCGGCGAAGAGGGCGTGGTGGCCGCCGGTGCCGCGCAGCGCAGCGTCAAGAGCGGCAGCGCCGACGACGCCGCCTTCATCTTGGGCAACGCCGAGACCGTGATCATCGTCCCCGGCTACGGGCTGGCGGTGGCGCGGGCGCAGCACGCGGTCAAAGAGCTGGCGCACAAGCTGGCCGACAAAGGCATCACGGTCAAGTACGCCATCCACCCGGTGGCCGGCCGCATGCCGGGCCACATGAACGTGCTGCTGGCCGAGGCCGAAGTGCCCTACGACCAGGTGTTCGAGATGGAGGACATCAACAGCGAGTTCGGGCAGGCCGACGTGGCCATCATCCTGGGCGCCAACGACGTGGTAAACCCGGCGGCGCTGCAAAAAGGCAGCGCCATCTACGGCATGCCGATCCTCGAAGCCTACAAGGCCAAGACCGTGATCGTCAACAAGCGCTCCATGGCCGCAGGCTACGCCGGCCTCGACAACGACCTGTTCTACATGGACAAAACCATGATGGTGTTTGGCGACGCGAAAAAGTGGTCGAAGACATGGTCAAGGCCATCGAGTAAAGCCAGCCTCTGGGCGCGGTGGTTTAGCGCCGATCGAGGTGTTCCGGTCGCGCCACGATGTCGCGCTTGGACACATCGACCTTCCAGTAGGTGTAGGTGTCGCCGTCGGTATCGACCAGCTTGATGTCGAAGATCGGGCTGCGGTAGCCGTTGAGCGTGACGCGTTGGGTCGCATCCCGGGCCAGCACCTTGTTGCCCAGCACGTCGTCTTCCCAGCTGCTCGAATCGGCCGGGCTGATGTAGATGTGGGTGATCACGAACCCGGTGCGGTTGGTGATGTCCACGTAGTAGCTCTGCGCCCACGCGCCGGCGGCGAGCCAGAGCGAGGCCAGCAGCAGGAGCCAAAACCGGATGTGTTTTTGCATGAAAGTACTCCTAGATTTAAGGTCAACCTAAATTTGTCGGCATAGGGCCTGCAAGGTTGCAGCAGCCTGAAAGGTGCCACGTACGGCCCCCACTCCAACGCCTGCAGTCTAAAGCAAATGATGGTTTTGGTAAAGTGAAGTGGCTGTGCATCCGGCCGCACGCGGCAGAGTTGCGCAGCGCGTCAATAGCCTTAGGCCCAGCCCTTACACTGCAGGGGTTCAATTTTGGGAGCCCCAAGCCATGCCCGAACCGCTGTTGATCGCGCGCAACGCCACCACCGAATGCCAGCTGCTGCCTGGGCTGGCAAACCACCACGGCCTGATCACCGGGGCCACCGGCACCGGCAAAACCGTGACCTTGCAGACCTTGGCCGAGCGCCACCCGGGGACGGCCGGCGTTGCTCTTGCGCCCGATCACGACAGGGGCTTCGCCAAAGAGATCCAGATCGGGCATGGCCACCCCGGCCCGGGCTTTGCGCCCGAACAGGTGCGCAACCGAGGCTTCAATCTGTTGCCACGGCATGTGCGAAGACAGCACCACCAGCGGGTGACGCAGATCGATCATGTGGTCGATGCGCGAGCGGAAGAAATCGTCGGTGGCGGGGCTAGGCGAACATGAAAAACTCCCAGAAATCAACGCACAGGCGAATCAAACTGGGAGAAATTTTACCAAGAAATGATTGGTTTTGCATGGTAAATCAATGAGTTGGGGATTTTTCATGGGTGACGAAGTAGCGAGGCGGGCCTTTCTCCGTGACTGGCGCTATGCTACGTTCGTACCTTGATGAACCTGCCCAACCTCACCACCAAACGCCAAGCCGAAAGCACACCCCCTCTGCGCTGCGAGAAAAAAGTTGCCGTGTTGCAATCGTTTCGCACGGTCGATGTGCCGTCATGGATCACGCGGTGCATGGACAGCGTGCGGCAATGGGCAATGTCGCAAGGATGGGACTACCTCGCCCTTGACAACCGCTTCCTCGATCTGCCGCCGGGCTGGGTGCGTGAGCGTTGTGGCAGCAACCTGTATGCCGTGACCGATGTGGCCCGCCTGATGTGGGCACAGGACGTGCTGTCCGGCGACTACCAGCGGGTGATCTGGGTCGATGCAGATGTGGTGGTTTTCGACGCGGGTGGACTTGCGCGCCACGTGAGTGCGGTCCACGAACACGGTTTTGCGCGCGAGCTCTTTCTGCATGTGTCCGGTCGCCGCACCGATCCACGGTGGGGCATCAACAACGCTTTGATGGTGTTCGACCGCCACGCTCCGGTGCTGGCGGACTACCTGCGGATTTGCTTGGCAGGCCTCGAGGACTATCGCGATGGCGAGGTGCCGCGCACAGCCATGGGGCCGGCGCTCCTGCAGCAGATGGACGCAGCCGGACGTCTCCATCGGATCGAAGGTGTGGGGCTTTTCACGCCCGCGATGCTGGGGCCGTTTGCTGCAGGCCGGGATGCGCTGATGCGCCTGTATCTGTCGCATTGTCCGGTGCCGCCCGCAGCGGCCAACCTCTGCCACTTCATGCGCAATGCCACGATCGCGTCCCGGCGGCCCGCGTTTGATCGCATGTACGCGGCCGCCATCGAGCGTTTGATGCATCAGGGCCTTGCGTTCGATGCGATTCTAGGTAGCGACACTCAGCGCCCTTGATGTACGCATGCGGCCGAAGTCTTTGCCTTCGACGGACTGGCTTGTTTGCAACTCTGCGCAAGCTGCCGCGCAAAATCCGTCAACTGCTCCCGAATCCGCTGGCCCCGTTCTTCCTCTTGAGCAAAGGGCCTGCTGAACATCAGCCCGACCATTTCCTTGATGCGCTCTTCGCGCTGCGGATCACCTCCTTCGACCCCGGCATGAACCTGATAGACGTGCCGCTGGCTCAAGGTTTCGGCAAAATCTCGATCCAATGTCTGCCCCGCCAGCACGTGGTCTGGCTTCTGCCGGTACTGGCGGCTGATGTCGCAGATCTGCAGCAGGTCGATGTCGCCCAGTCCCTTGAGCAGCCCGTTGCGTCCAAAGGTTTTGAGTTCGGCTAGGGTCTCGGACAGCCTGCCGCTGCCGATGGGCACCGGGCCATGGCCTTGGCATTGTTCGATGATGTGCTGCTCGATGCGCGCCGAGAGCACTATGCGCACGTACCACGGATCGAAGTAGCGCAGGGGTAGTTGCTCCGGCAAGGCGCGCTAGGCTTCGCTCATGGGAATCTTCAGGCCAATCGGTGCGCGCAGGTCGATGCGCCAGTCGGCCTTGTCGATCTCATCGAGGAAGCGCGTCAGAAAGACCTCATCGGCGACAATTGCCCGCTGGCGTTCGAACAGGTCAGCAGGTGTCTCGAAAGCGAGCGCATCGACAGCCCGTTTGGCGTTCGTCTGCCGGTCCTTGAAGGCGTAGACTAGGCTGTTGTCTAGCACGAGGTGGATGGAGCCCCGCAACTCATAGGCCGAGGCATACCGCGAGCCAAACCACAAGGTCAGGTCGAAGCAGCGCAAAATTGCGCTGTCGTCGAGGCCTTGCAAAGAGGTGTGCAGCCGGGTCGCCAGCCGCTGGTGTTTCATGTCTGTCATGCGCTCGTCCCTGTGTCTTGGATGGAAGAGATGAACTCCTCGAACTTGCCGCTGGCCGACAAGGGCAAGAGCGCGTCGCTCACCTGCCACGTCCAGCGGTAGGCCGCCGAGCATCTGCTCCTGTGCCGCTTGAAGTTGCTGCAGTTGTTCTGGGCTCGGCGCGGCCGCGCACACCAACCGTGCGGCGATGGCGTCTGTAGCGGCCTGCTCGAACTGGTATTGGCCCAGCTGCGGCATGGCGTCCAGCATCCGCTGGGTCCCAACACCAGCCAGAAGGCCTTGCCCTAGGTTTGGTTGGTGATGTCCACGTAGTAGCTCTGCGCCCACGCGCCGGCGGCGGGCCAGAGCGAGGTCAGCAGGAGCCAAAGCTGGATGTGTTTTTGCATGAACCTATCTCTCGCGTCGGTCAGCGTCGACTGCGGTGGGGAAACGGTCATCGCTCTCGGCCTGCCTCGTGCCAGGCCTTTTTCACGGGCGAGAGCAGGTACTCCGCCACGGTGCGGTGGCCCAGCAGGATTTCCGCCGTGGTCTGCATGCCCACCGACAGTGGGAATTTCACGCCATCCACCTCCAGTGCGTTCGCATCGAGCGTTACCAAGGCCCTGTAGCGCAGCGGTCGTTGCCCCGCACCTTGCAGCCCCTGGTCGCGTGCCTCCTCCTCACTCTGAGCGTCAGCGCTGATGTGCTCGATCGTGCCGTGCCCCATGCCGTACTTCTGGAAGGCGTAGGTCGCGAACTTGAGCTTGACCGGTTGACCCGGCCGCACGAAGCCTATGTCCGCGTTCGAGATCCAGACCTCAGCCTTGAGCTTTTCTTCCAGGGGCACGAGGCTGGCCAGTACGGTGCCGGGTTGCACCACGGTGCCGGAGGTATGGGTGGCCAGATCCTTGATCACGCCGTCCTGCGGGGCCTTGAGTTCCAAAAGTTCACGTCGATGCTGTTGCTTCTCCTTTTCCTTGGCCAGTTTGTCGATCTGCGCTTGTGCCTCATTGCGCTCGGCATGCAACTGCCGCACATAGTCGGCCTCGATCTGCTTTAACTTCTTTTGCGACTGGTCGATGCTGGCCTGAGCAGAGGCAATCAGATGCACTTGCGTGGCCAGTTCCTGCTCTCTCTCGATGCGCTCGCGTCGCTTGTCCGAACCCATCAAGCTACCGGCAAAGCCTTCCCTGACCAGTTTTTCGTAAGCCTTTTCTTGTTCGCGGTAATGCGGCAGCACGGCTTCCAGTCGCTCTTTCTGCTGGCGGGCAGCCGCCAGTTCATGCTGCGCCCTAAGCAAGCGGCTGCGTTCTTCTGCCAGCGCAGCGGCCAAGGCATTTCGGTTGGCCTGGTACTGCTCGCCGGTTTCGCGCAACAGCGCCGCTGGAGCCTGAATGTCAGGCAGGAAGGGCCTGCCGCCGAGCTCGGCATCGATGCGGGCAAGCTGAAGGCGTCTGCGGGCGTATTCGGTGGTGATGGCGTCTAGGTCGGCGTTGATGATCAACGCATCCATACGCATCAGGATTTGACCGGCGCGCACGGTCTCGCCCTCTCGCACCAGGATTTCCTTGACGATGCCCGCTTCCGAGGACTGCACGATCTTGAGGAAGCTGGCCGGCACCAGCTTGCCGTCGGCCACAGCGACAATGTCGAGCCGCCCGAGCAACGCCCAGACGATGAGAAAGGCGACCAGCGCCATGATGGCCCAAAGCACCCGCCGCCCCTGCGGCTGCGGCGCGCTGCACTGCAAACGTATCAGCGGCGGATGAAAATCCTGATGATCGCTGTGGGCGTGTTGTACGAGGGACTTCAATGAAGGCATGCCGGGGGGCTCTCTTGTGGTTCTTGGGTTTTCCGGGTACGGTCAGTGGTCCAGCCATCGAGAAAGGTCCGCTCGATGAAGACGAGGCTTTGTTCGATGGCCTGGCTGGGTGAATAATCTGCGTGGCGACTCCGAAACGCGCGGGCGGCTTGCCGATGCGCTGAGCTGCCGAGCAGTTCCTGCAGTGACGCGGTGACGCTTTCGGCATCGATCCGGCCACCGAGCAACCTGCCCGCGCCCAGTGCGTCCACCCGATGTGCAAAAAGCGCCTGCTCAACATGCCGGGGCCGCATCGCCAAGGGCACGCCCGCCAGCAAGGCTTGGGTCGAAAAGCCGCTGCTGCCGTAGCCGATGGCTAGGTCGGCGTGTTTAAGCAGGAGCGGCAGATCAAGCGGCGTGAGCGCAATGCGCAAACGCCGCGTGGCAGAACGTTTCGCCATCTCGGGCTTCATGCCCGGCGCAACGCACAGGACCTCGGCATCCAGCCGGACGAGTGCCTGCAAGATCGCCGCAAAGCCGGGTACGGCCGGTCGCAGGTAGGCCAGCACTTTTGGACCTTCCCGGCTTTGCCAAGCAACGCGCAGAGCCTGGGGCACCGAGACGATGGGCCCGACATAGCGCCCGCCCGGACGCGCACCATAGTGGTCGAGTTCGGCAAAGGTATCCAGAATGTCCTGTTCTCCAAACAATTCGCGCGCACACACCGCACTTGAATGGCCCAGGGCTTTTTGCGCTGCGTCCAGTACATGGTCAAGCCTGGTCTCGGCCATGGCGAGCGCCTGATCGGAAACCGTCTCCCAAGGCCGGATCGACGGCCAGGGAGCAACTGACGGAGGAATCGCAAAGCCGTTGCCGATGGACAGGCGAGGAATATCGGCCAAGCTTGCCGCCAGCAAAGCCGTTGGCGCATGGTCGGCGACCAGCACATCAGGCCGGGTCAACGAAAACAATCCCTGCCAGGCGTTTAGCCGAGCGGCCACATCCCGCGCCTCGGCAAACCCGCTGACATTCAGCACGTCGGCGTAGTTCACCGGTGCGCTGCCGCCCGCACCCGTCTGTGGGGTCAGTGGCGCAGCCAGCACGGTGATGCCGGGCGTCAGGGCCTGTCCGGCGGGTAGCCGAACGTCCTGGAGCGCTAGGCTCACCCCGTGCCCGCGGGCCACGAGCCCGTGCGCCAGCTGCAGGCACTGGACGAGGTGACCGAAGGCCTCGCCCAGTTCCCACGCGATCAGAATGCGCGCCATCAGTGTCGCTCCCTTACCACGGCAGCCTGTCCATACCTTCCTTGATGCCGGTGAATCCCTTGAGCTGGCAGCCGCCACCGAAGGCCAGCGACACGGTATCGATGCCACTCCGCCCACGGTGCGCGCCACTTTGCATCCAGCCGGCCAATCCGGCGAGATCGGCCCCTTGGTTGACACGGCTCCAGGTGGGCGCGCTCTGGCGCTCGGCATCGAGCCGGTTCAGAGCGTGGGTGAGCTTTGCCCAATGGCGTTCCACATCGTGATTCACTAGGCCATGACCGGTGTCCTTGACCGGTTGCTGCCGCTCGCCCCATTGTTCGAACCAGCGGCGATCCAGTGCAGGCAACGCTGGCTGTGCGGACTTGTCATCGCGCTTGAAGCCGTCGAGGAAGCGCCCCAAGGGGTCATCGTCACGGTCACCACCGTGCTTGCGACCCGGTTGCCCCGGCGAAGTGCCCGCCCCGTCATTGATGTTGGCACCGTGTCCGGGTGGCGGCGCATCGGCGCCGTTGCCCACCCCTTCGTTACCCTTGGTGGCGGTCGGCGCCACCGTCTTGTTGCCAAAGCGCACCTTGAAGTCATCCGAGGCGGTCGACCACTTGCCATGGCCATCGCTGGCGGTGACGCGCACATCGATGCTTCCCTTGGCATTGGCCGGAGCCGTGCCACTGAAGGTCTGCGTGGCGGCGTCGAATTTGAGCCAGCTCGGCAGCTGCTTGCCGTTTTTGAGCTTGGCTGTATAGCTGAGTGTGTCGTTTCGGTCGATATCCCTGAAACTGCCCTCGGGCATTTGCCAGGAGAAGGCTTTGCCCCTGGCCAGTTGCAGATCGGCTAGGGCCTTGGCCAATACCGGGGCGTCGTTGGTGCCCTGCACGGTCATCGTCAATGCGCCGTTGCTGCGCTGTGCGCCATCGCTGGCCGAGTAGTTGAAGGTTTCCGTGACCGTCTCGCCCGCGCCCAAACCCTGCACCTTGGTCGAGCAAGCGTCGAGCACATAGGCGTAGGTGCCATTGGGCAGCAGAGTCAGCGCACCGTATTCGCCGCGCCGCATGCCCGGATCGGCTACGCGCAGGCGCTCGCCTTCCGGATCGCGGTCGTTAGCGAGCACATTGCCCCAGGCCAACAGCTTGCGATCCTCGATCACAGTGGCCGCATCGGGTGCCGTGACCGGCGCCTGGTTGCCGCCGCCGGATTCGACTGCCAGGGTGAAGCTCTGGCTGGCCGATTCACCGGCCAGATCGGTGGCGGTGACCCGCAACGAGAAGTTGCCGGCCTGCGTCGGCGTGCCGCTGAAGGTGCCGGTGGCGGCATCGAACGTGAGCCAGGCGGACAGTGGATCACCATTCCCCAACGTGGCCGAGTAACTCAGCACATCGCCCGCATCCACGTCGAAGAAGGCGCCCTGGGGCAGTTGCCAAGTGGTGGCTTGGCCCACCCGGCCGGTCTGGTTGCCGAGCAAGACCCCCACCTCGGGCGCGTCGTTGACATTGGCCGCCTCGATGGCGAAGGTCTGGCTGGCGGATTCACCGGCCAGGTCGGTCGCAGTGAGCCGAACCGCGAGGCTGCCGACGTGGTCGTTGGCAGGCAGGCCCGAGAAGGTGCGCGCTGTCGCGTCGAAGCCGAGCCACGACGGTAGCGCCGAACCGTCCGCGCGGGTGGCCGTGAGCGTGAGCACGTCGCCCGCGTCTACGTCTCGGAAGGCCCCTTCCGGCACGGTGAAGGAGAAGGGCGCGTCTTCCGTCGCCTGCTGGTCGGCCAGCATGAAGGCCACTTCCGGGGCGTCGTTGGTGTTGGCTACCGTCAGACTGAGCATCTGGCGGGCGCTGGCGCCGAAATGATCCTTGCCTTCCACCACAAGCTCGACGTCACCCAAGGCATCGTTCGTCGGCCTGCCGCTCAGCGTTTTGGATACGGGATCGAAGCTCAGCCATGTCGGCAGAGGATCGCCGTTGGCCAGTCGGACAGCCACCTGGATCTCGTCGGATGCGTCCGGATCGATGAACAGGTCGGCGGGCAGCATCAGGCTGAAATCCTGATCCTCTGTCGCCATCGCGTCGCCCAGTTGCCGGATTGCCACGGGAGCACGGTTCGTCTGTTCGGTCAGCGACACCACCGTGCCGTCTTCAAACGCCAGTGCCAGAATGACCGGATTGCCTTCCGAGCCGTAGTAGTTCTCGATCCGCACCGCATCGTCATTGCTGTAATGCAGGACGAGGGTGGTGCCGTCCCATTCGTGAAGAATGTCCTCGGGTCGGATACCTGCACCGAAGCGGAGGAAGTTGAAGTCGGTCGCGCCGCTGTCGATGAGGGTGTCGACGCCGTCTCCCTGGTTGAAGACGTAGCCATCATCACCCGCCCCCCCATTAAGCAGGTCGTTGCCCGTTCCACCGTGTAGTTCGTCGTTGCCAGGCCCGCCATGGAGCACGTCCTCGCCGTCATAACCGTAGAGGCGGTCGCCGACGTTGGTGCCTGCTAGTGCGTTGCCCGCGTTGTCGCCCTCGACCACGAAGGTCCAGGACACCAATGTTGCGTAATCCACCGCCGTGCCGTCGGCGAACTCGAAGCGTTCGATGGCGTGATTGCCCAGCACGTCCTGCGGATCGAAGCCGGTCAGGCGCACCACGTCGCCCGCATCGCCATAGGGGATGAGCAGCACATGACCACCGTTGCCGTCCGCCTCGAAGCGCAGGTTGTTGCGCAAGACCTTGGGATCGATGCCGGGCCCGAAGCGCAGCAGGTTGCCGGCATCTTGTCCAGCCACGTCATCGATGGTGACGATGCCGTCGCCCAGGTTCACGACATAGGTGTCGTTGCCGCTTTCGCCCGCCAGCCAGTCGCCGCCCGGTGTCGCTTCGATCAGATCATTGCCTTCGCGGCCTCGGACGCGATCTGTGAGCGTGGTTCCTTTGAGGGCGTCGCTTTCATCCGTGCCGACGATGTCGAAACCGCGCGCGAGCAGTTCCTCGTAGCCGATCTCGTCGCCCTCCGGGCCGAAGCGGAAGCGCTCCACCGCGCGCGGCCCCAACGGGTCCTGCGGGTCGAAGCCCGACAGCCGCACGCGGTTGCCGGTGTTGTCGAGGTCGAGGATCAGGAAACCTTCGCCGTCGTAAGAGAGACGTACGTCATTCAGGGTCGTGCCTTCGGGCAGCACCAGGGTGTTGGGCACATCGCCGTTTTCGCTGTCGATGAGGGTGTCGCTGCCCGCATCGGCGTCGATGAGGTAAAGATCGCCACCAGCGCCACCGCTCATGGTGTCATCGGCCTCGCGCCCTTCGATCCAGTCGGCCAGCGCCGTGCCGGTGAGCACGTCATCGTTGGGTGTGCCGATGATGCGCACGCCGCGCGCAAGCAGATCGTCGAAGGACAGGCTGACGCCCCACCAGGGCAGGCTGATTGCCGAAACCGGTGCCCGCATGCCGGGCGCGCGCGGGTCGAACCCGGCAAAGCGGATCGCATCGCCGTCTTCGGTCAAGCGCAGCAACAGGTCGCGGCCGTCGAATTCCAAGCGCAGGTCGTCGGCATTGATGTCGCCGGTGATTTCGATGCGGTTCGTGTCCTGCGCGCGCCAGGTCTCGGCAATCAGCGTCTCGGTTGGGCGAGTGCCCCAGTCCTTGCGGATGCGGTAAGTGTCGGAGCCGGCACCGCCCACCAGCCTGTCCGCACCGCCCTGGCCATCCATGACATCGTCGCCATCGCCGCCGATCAGGATGTCGCTGGCGGTTGTCCCATACATCCAGCCGCCTTCGTCACCCGCGATCTCGGTCTTGCCCGTGGGCTCGATGGATTCGGCCACGATCTCGGTGCCGTCGGCGAAACGGATGATGTCCACCGAACGGGTCTGTGTTGCCCGGCTCGCATCGAAGCCGCGCAGGATCACCCAATCGCCGGGCTGGTTGGCGAACGTGATCACCAGATCGCCGTTCTGCTCCGAATAGCGCAGGTCTTGCGGACGAATGCCAGGGCCGAAGCGCAGGATGTTGGGGGCGTCGTCGACGATGGCACCGCCGTAGCCACCACCGTAACCGTTGCCATAGCCACCACCGTAACCACCGCCGTAGCCCCAATTGAGCACGCGGTGATCGTCGTCGATGATCACTTCGCCTTGGCCGGGCTGGTAGAGGTAAGTGTCACCGCCCCATTCGCCGAACAGTTGGTCATTGCCGGTGCCGCCGCTGAGTTGATCCGCACCCCAGCCGCCGTAGATCACGTCGTTCCCGGCACTGCCCTCCAGCACGTCATCGCCATCGCCGCCGTGGATCAGGTCGTTGCCGTTACCGCCGAGGAGGGTGTCATTGCCAGCCAGACCCAGCACGATGTCGTTGCCCGCACCGGCGTCCAGCGTGTCGCCGTTGGGCGTGCCATAAAGCACGTCATCGCCGTCGGTCGGGGTGTTGTTGGCGAGATTGGCGGCAGCGAACAGATCGCCGGACTGCGCATACGCCACCGCCTCCAGACCGCCCGCCGGGGCCACCGTGCCGGTCAACTCGAAACCCGTGCCGTCAAAGGCCAGCGGCGCATCGGTCGTTGCCGACAGCAAGGCGCCCGCATGGGCCTGCAGCCAGCCGGCCAGGTCGAACACGCGCGTCTTGCCCTCGGCATCGATGAACTGGATACGCTCCAGATCGCCCGGCAGATCGTTGATGTGCGTATTGTTGAGCGAGATTGAGCCGCCTGCGCCCGCGTCCAGCAGCAGTACCACGCGTCCGACCCGGTCCAATGCTGCGGAGAGCATGGTCGGTGTCACCGTGGCGCCGAAGGACAGGGTGTCCGTGCCCTCATCAGTGCGCAGGGCGTCGTTGCCATCGCCGTGGTTGAAGACGATCACGTCGTCACCGGCGCCGGTATTGAGGTTGTCGTTGCCTGCTTCTCCGGCAACCAGATCCTCACCCGCGCCGGAGTAAACATAGTCGTCGCCGCTGCCGGCGGAAACCCGGTCATTGCCGGCTGCCAGATGGATGTTGTCGTTGTTGCCACGCGCCTGAACGGTGACCGACTGACCGGTGTAGTCGTAGATGACATCATCGGCCTGGCTGCCGAGGATCGTGGTGGCATCGCCCCAACGGCGCTGCTGCCAGCCCATTTTGCCGCCATCGGCACGGGCGATCACATCGGCCAGTGTCCATTCAGTGCCGTCGTCGAAGCGGAAGCGCTGGAGCGCGCTGCGGCCCAGGTCGTTCCAGTTGTCGCTGCGCACGACCAGCGCGTCGTTGCCGCCGATGCCGATGACCAGGTTGGTGTTGCCGACATCACCCGCCTGGCCGATCCATCTCGCATCGCCCAGTTGCACCGACACGTCCTGCGGCCGGATGCCCGGCGCGAACACCACCGTGTCATTGGCCACCGCAAGGCTGGCGCCCATGGCAATGTCTAGGCCCATGCCCGTGCTGACGCGGTAGCGGTTGTTGCCGGCGCCGCCATAAAGCCAGTCGCGGTCGGCGCCGCCATCCAGCGTGTCATCACCGGCTTCGCCGTGGAGTTGATCACTGCCCGCACCGCCGGTCAGCAAGTCGTTGCCGTCGCGACCGTAGAGCGTGCTGTTCTTCCCGGTGCCGGCCAGCAGGTCGTTGCCCGGCGAGCCGTAGAGGATTTCTGCGCCTTCGCTGACATCGAGCTTGGCCAGCACGTCGCTCACAGTGAGGCGGGCGCCGTTGTCGAATTCGAAGTGCTCGATATGCCGCCAACTGTTCAGCCAGTCCTTGATGCGGATCGCGTCGCCGGACAGGGCGATGGTGGCGATCAGGTCGTTGCCGTCGCGGCTGAAGGCGATATCGTTCTGGCCGATGCCGGGCTTGAACTGGATGCTGCCATCGGTTGCTTCGATCACGTCCTGGCCGTCACCGATACCAAAGCGATAGGTGTCGTAACCGCCTAGGTTCTGGAAGCGGTCGTTGCCCGCGCCGCCGTCCAGGGTGTCGTCCTGCCAGCCGCCGACGATGGCGTCGTCGCCGTTGGTGGCTGCCAGCGCCCGCGCGGCCAGATCGGCGCGATTCCAGACTGTTCCGTCGGCAAAGCGCAATTGCTCGATGCCCCGCTCGGTTGACCAGGTATCGGCTTGGCCGCGCACGGTGAGGCGGCGGCCGTCGGGCAGCGTGACGGCCATGTCCCCTTGCAGCGTCCAGCGCACGGTGAGGTCGGCGGGAACGATGCCGGCGCCGAGTTCCACCGTGTCCACGCCAGCGGTGTAGCCTTCGTTGATGACGTCCTGGCCATCACCCAGACCGAAGCGGTAGGTGTCGGAGCCGACGCCGCCTTCCAGCACGTCATCGCCAGCGCCACCGACCAGCGTGTCGTTGCCAGAGAGGCCCACCAGTTTGTCGTTACCGGCACCACCCTCGATCAGATCGTCACGCTCGTTGAAACCGCGCAGGGCGTCGTCGCCGTCGCCGCCCAGCAATACCTGCGACTTGATCTCCTCCGCCCCCCACACCGTGCCGCCTGCGAAGGCGATTTCTTCCACCGCGAAGCGGTTGCTCTCGTTAAAGTGGTTCTTGACGGTCAGCGTCTCGCCGGTGTCCAGGATGGTGAGCTTGAGGTCGTCGCTGACCTGCCAGCCATTGACGGTGCGCACCCGCTCCAGCCGTACGTCTTGCGGGGCGAGCCCGGCCTTGAGTTCGATGCGGTCGGTCGCGTCCTGAACCCACGAATCCTCGATCAGGGTGTCGTGCCCATCGCCGCGGCCGAAACGATAGGTGTCGCCCTCGCTGTTCCAGTCATGGACCTGATTACCCCAGCCAATGGCACCGCCGCCGCGCAGCACATCGTTGCCGGCACCGCCGTCCAGGATGTCCCGGCCCGCACCGCCGAGCAGCACATCATCGCCGCCCTGACCGGTCAGCACATCCGCCCCCCGCGAGCCGATGAGGGTTTCCGCCTCCTCGCTACCGGCAAAGAGGATGGCTTGCACGTTAGCGTAGGACAGCACCGTGCCGTCGGCGAAGGCGATGCGCTCGATCAGGTAGGGGCCATTCGCCTCATTCCACACTTGCTCGAAGTACTGCTTGAGCGTCACTTGATCGCTGCTGCCGCGTATCGCCAGCACTAGGTCGTTGCCGCTGCGGATGAACTTCACGTCCGTTGGCGCCACCCCTTCCTTGAAGCGCAGCGTGTCGGTGTTGCCGGGCGTCCAGTCGCCGTCGATCACCGTGTCCCGCCCATCGCCCCGGCCGAACAGATAGGTGTCGTTGCCGTTGGCGGAAATGCTGGGCGTGGTGCTGCGTTCCTGCCGCCACTGGCCGGCATCAAGAACCCGGTTCCAGCCCGTGCTGCCGATCAGGAGGTCATTGCCCGCACCACCGTCGAGCACGTCGCCGCCGCCGTGGCCGATCAGCACATCGTTGCCGGTCTGACCGCTGATCGTGTCGCCGGCGCTGGAGCCGTGGATCACGTCATCGTTCTCGGTGGTTGCAGCCACCGTGGCGCGCAGCGCATTGTCGTGGCTCCATACCGTGCCGTCGTCGAAGACGTACTGGCCGACGCCGTTTCTGGCTTCATCACTGCCATCGGTCAGGATGGTGAGTGTTCCGCCGCTGTCACGGATCGTGAAAATCAAATTCTTCTGCGCATCCTGTGCCACCTGAATATCCGCCGGATTCAGCCCAGAGAAGCGCACGATGTCGCGCTGGCTGCCAGCTTCCACCGTGTCGCGCACCGTATCGTTGCCAGTTCCCCGACCAAAAATGTACGTGTCCACACCGGTACCACCGCGCAAGTCATCGTTACCGGTCCCACCTTCGAGCACATCGTTGCCAGAGCCGCCGATCAGGGTGTCGTTGCCACCGCGTCCCAGCAAACGGTCGTTGCCGCCCCGAGCGTCGAGCAGGTCGTTGAATTCGGTACCGCGCAGCACATCACCCCCTTCCGTCGGGCCGCCGGCCACCCAGCCTTTGAGCGCAGCGTCCATGGACTGCGCCACGTCCGCACCCAAGGGCAGCAGCATGGCTTTGAAGCCCGCTACGTCCAGACGGTTCAAGAGGCCCATGCCCTTGAGCGAATATAGAAAATCCCCCAAGGTTTCCAGACCGGCCTCCCGATCTTTTTCTAGGTGTGC
>JGI24108J20142_1000149_pt1 | contig 15636 bp, 25 predicted proteins | sample SubbioR11_8A_Apr_FD_20142 | JGI IMG/M metagenome (IMG submission 20142)
CTCCGCGCGCTGCCGGTGCCCCGGCCGAGGGCGGCGACAAGCCTGCCGGCGCCGGTGGCGATCCGCCGCGGCCGGCCGTCAAGCGCGTGCGCAAGGCCGTCGCCGGCCCTGGCCCCGCGAAAGGAGAATAAGCATGTTGCAACCCGCCCGTCGCAAGTTCCGCAAGGAGCACAAGGGCCGCAACACCGGCGTCGCCACGCGCGGCGCCCATGTGTCGTTCGGCGACTTCGGCCTCAAGGCCACCGAGCGCGGCCGCATCACCGCCCGCCAGATCGAGGCGGCGCGCCGCGCCATCTCGCGCCACATCAAGCGCGGGGGCCGCATCTTCATCCGCATCTTCCCGGACAAGCCGATCTCGCAAAAGCCCGCCGAGGTCCGCATGGGCAACGGCAAGGGCAACCCCGAGTTCTGGGTCGCCGAGATCCAGCCCGGCAAGGTGCTCTACGAGATCAACGGCGTGCCCGAGGCCCTGGCCCGCGAGGCCTTCACGCTGGCCGCGGCCAAGCTGCCGCTGCGTTGCACGTTTGTCGCGCGCCAGGTCGGCGCCTGAGCAGGGGATGTCGATGAATGCATCTGAATTGCGCGCCAAGGACGTCGCGGCGCTGGAGAAGGAAGTGGTCGATCTGCTGAAGGCGCATTTCGGGCTGCGCATGCAGCACGCCACGCAGCAGCTGACCAACAATTCGACGCTGGGTCGCACCCGCCGCGACATCGCGCGGGCGCGCACCATCCTGGCCGAGAAGAAGCGGGCTGCGAGCAAGGAGGCCGCCAAGTGAACACCACCACCCTCACCACCCCCGGCAGCGTCGTGGCCGCGGCCAAGCCCAAGGTCGTGCGCACCTTCGTCGGCAAGGTCGTCAGCGACAAGCGCGCCAAGACCGTCACCGTGCTGGTCGAGCGCCGGGTCATGCACGAGCTCTACGGCAAGATCGTCGCGCGCTCGAGCAAGTACCACGCCCACGACGAGCAGGGCCAGGCGCGCCTGGGCGACACGGTCGAGATCACCGAGTCGCGGCCGATCTCGAAGACCAAGACCTGGGTCGTCAGCCGTCTCGTCGAGAAGGCCGGCGCCGTCTGAAGCCCGCGGGCCCGGAGGGCCCCACCCACAACGCCATGAGGAAACCGCGATGCTGAAGGTCGGAGACCGTTTGCCTGCTGTCACGCTCAACGAGTTCGTCGCGGTCGAGACCGCCGGCTGCGCCCTCGGCCCGAGCGTGGTCGATGTCGCCCAGGCCTGTGCGGGCAAGACGCTGGCGGTGCTCGCGCTGCCCGGCGCCTTCACGCCGACCTGCTCGGCCCAGCACCTGCCGGGCTATGTCGAACTCGCCGACGAGTTGCGCGCCGCCGGGGTCGACGAGATCTGGTGCATCGCCGTCAACGACGCGTTCGTGATGGGCGCCTGGGGGCGCGAGCAGAAGACGGCGGGCAAGATCCGCATGATGGGCGATGGCAGCGCCGAGTTCACCCGGGCCACCGGGCTGAGCCTCGACCTCGCCGCGCGCGGGCTCGGCCTGCGCTCGCAGCGCTACTCGATGCTCGTCGTCGACGGCGTCGTGCGCACGCTCAACGTCGAGGCGCCTGGCAAGTTCGAGGTCAGCGACGCGCGTACCCTGCTTGGGCAGGCCCGCGCCCTGCGGGCCTGAAGCGGCGCCGCTGCCGCCGGGTGTCGTCGGTGAAGACGCTTGACGTCTGTCCGATGATCTCGCATAATCAAAAGCTTCGTCGTTTGACGACATGGCCGTCGTGATGGCCGCCCTGGGTGGCGGCTGAGCGGCGGCAGGTGCCGGCAGACGAACCCTTCGACCCACTTCCGGCCGGCCCCTTCCGGGTCCGGGCGGGCTACGGGCCCAAGACTGGCCTGCGGCAGCCCTGCTGCCGTGGTTCAAGTTGGGAGAACACATGATCCAAATGCAATCGCGGCTCGACGTGGCCGACAACACGGGCGCCAAGTCCGTCATGTGCATCAAGGTGCTGGGCGGCTCCAAGCGGCGCTACGCCGGCATCGGCGATGTCATCAAGGTGAGCATCAAGGAAGCTGCGCCGCGCGGCCGCGTGAAGAAGGGCGAGGTCTACAACGCGGTGGTCGTGCGCACGGCCAAGGGCGTGCGCCGCCAGGACGGCTCGCTGGTCAAGTTCGACGGCAACGCCGCCGTGCTGCTCAACGCCAAGCTCGAGCCGATCGGCACGCGCATCTTCGGCCCGGTCACGCGCGAGCTGCGCTCCGAGCGCTTCATGAAGATCGTGTCGCTGGCCCCCGAGGTGCTCTGAGGCGAACCGAGGATCGACGATGAACAAGATTCGCAAGGGTGACCAGGTCGTCGTGCTGGCCGGTCGCGACAAGGGCCGCCGCGGCACCGTGACGCAGCGCGTCGACGACGAGCGCGTCGTCGTCGAGGGCGTCAACGTCGTCAAGAAGCACGTCAAGCCCAACCCGATGAAGGGCGTGACCGGCGGCATCGTCGACAAGACCATGCCGATCCACCAGTCCAACGTCGCGATCTGGAACCCGGCGGCCGCCAAGGCCGACCGCGTCGGCATCAAGCTGCTGGCCGATGGCAAGAAGGTCCGGGTCTACCGCTCCAGCGGCGACGAGATCAAGGCTTAAGGCGAGAACCAGATGGCTTCCAAGAACGTTGCGACCGCTGCTGCTGCTGCCGGCGCGCCGGCGCGCCTGCAGGCGCAGTACCGCGAGCGGATCGTCCCCGAGCTGATGACGAAGTTCGGCTACCGCTCGGTCATGCAGGTGCCCAGGCTGGCCAAGATCACGCTGAACATGGGCGTCAGCGAGGCGGTGGCCGACAAGAAGGTCATGGAGCACGCCGTCGGCGACCTGACCAAGATCAGTGGCCAGAAGCCGGTGGTCACGCGCTCGCGCAAGGCGATCGCCGGCTTCAAGATCCGCGAGAACGTGCCCATCGGCTGCATGGTCACGCTGCGCGGCGCGCGCATGTACGAGTTCCTCGACCGCCTGGTGACCGTCGCGCTGCCGCGCGTGCGCGACTTCCGCGGCGTCTCGGTGCGCGCCTTCGACGGCCGTGGCAATTACAACATCGGCGTCAAGGAACAGATCATCTTCCCGGAAATCGAGTACGACAAGATCGACGCCATCCGGGGTCTCAACATCAGCATCACGACGACGGCCAGAACCGACGACGAGTGCAAGGCGCTGCTCGCGGCGTTCAAGTTTCCGTTCAAGAACTGAGGTGGCCCGTGGCTAAAGTCTCCCTCGTCCAGCGCGAGCACAAGCGCGAGCAGCTCGTCGCCCGGTTCGCCAAGAAGTATGCCGCGCTGCGCGCCATCGCCGACGACGCCAAGAAGTCCGAAGAGGAGCGCTATGCCGCGCGCCTGGCGCTGCAGCGGCTGCCGCGCAACGCCAACCCGACGCGGCTGCGCAACCGCTGCGAGCTGACCGGCCGCCCGCGCGGCACGTTCAAGAAGTTCGGCCTGGCCCGCTCGAAGATCCGCGAGCTGGCCTTCAAGGGCGACATCCCTGGCATCGTCAAGGCCAGCTGGTAAGTCGGCCCGTGCAGGAGATCCACCGATGAGCATGAGTGATCCCATCGCCGACATGCTGACGCGCATCCGCAATGCGCAAGGCGTCGACAAGACCAGCGTGACGATGCCCGCATCGAAGCTGAAGGTTGCGATCGCCCAGGTCCTGAAGGACGAGGGCTACATCGACGGCTTCGCCGTCAAGGGCGAGGCGACCCGGCCCGAGCTGGAGATCGCGCTGAAGTACTACGCCGGGCGACCGGTGATCGAGCGCATCGAGCGCGTGAGCCGTCCCGGGTTGCGCGTCTACAAGGGCCGCCACGACATTCCGCAGGTCATGAACGGGCTGGGGGTGGCCATCGTCACCACCCCGCGCGGCGTGATGACCGACCGCAAGGCGCGCGCCGCCGGCGTCGGTGGCGAAGTGCTGTGCTACGTCGCCTGATCGAGCTGAGGAGTCACCAGCGATGTCTCGCGTAGGAAAGATGCCGGTGGCCGTCCCGCAGGGTGTGGACGTGCAGATCACCGCCGACCAGATCAGCGTCAAAGGTGCCCAGGGCACGCTGGCGCGGCCGACCCACGCCCTCGTCACGGTCCGCCTCGAAGGCGCCGCGCTCAAGGTCGAGCCGGTCAACGACAGCGCCGAGGCCGGCGCGATGAGCGGCACGATGCGCGCGCTGCTGGCCAACATGGTCGGCGGCGTCGCCAAGGGCTTCGAGCGCAAGCTCACGCTCGTCGGCGTGGGCTACCGGGCGCAGGCCCAGGGCGGCAAGCTGAACCTGCAGGTCGGCTTCTCGCACCCGGTGGCGATCGAGATGCCCGCGGGTGTCAAGGTCGAGACCCCGACGCCCACCGAGATCGTCTTCAAGGGCGCCGACCGCCAGGCGGTCGGTCAGATCGCCGCCGAGGTGCGTGCCGTGCGTCCGCCCGAGCCCTACAAGGGCAAGGGCATCCGCTACGCCGACGAGCGCGTGGTGCTGAAAGAGACGAAGAAGAAGTAAGGAGCCACACGATGCTGAACAAGAAGGACCAGCGGCTGCGCCGCGCGCGCCAGACCCGTGCGCGCATCGCCTTGCAGCGCGTCGCGCGGCTGACCGTGTTCCGGTCGAACCTGCACATCTACGCCAGCGTCGTCTCCGAAGACGGCGCCCGCGTGCTGGCCAGCGCGTCGACCGCCGAGAAGGAAGTGCGCGAGCAGCTTGGCGTGGACGGCAAGGGCAGCAATGCCGCGGCGGCGACCCTGGTCGGCCGGCGCATCGCCGAGAAGGCCCGGGCCGCCGGCGTCGAGAAGGTCGCGTTCGACCGCGCCGGTTTTGCCTACCACGGCCGCGTCAAGGCGCTGGCCGAGGCCGCGCGCGAAGCGGGCCTGCAGTTCTGAGCGTGCGCAAGGAGATCTGGAATGGCTAAGTTCACCCCCCGCGCCCAGCCCGAAGGCAACGACGACGGGCTCAAGGAAAAGATGATCGCGGTCAACCGCGTGACCAAGGTCGTCAAGGGCGGCCGCACGCTGAGCTTCGCGGCGCTGACCGTCGTCGGCGACGGCGACGGCCGCATCGGCATGGGCAAGGGCAAGGCCAAGGAAGTGCCGGTGGCCGTGCAGAAGGCGATGGACGCGGCGCGGCGCAACATGTTCAAGGTCAGCCTCAGGAGTGGCACCATCACGCACAACGTCACCGGCGAGCACGGTGCGGCCAAGGTGCTGATGGCGCCGGCCAAGTCGGGCGACGGCATCATCGCCGGCGGCCCGATGCGCGCCGTGTTCGAAGTCATGGGCGTCACCGACATCGTCGCCAAGAGCCATGGCTCGCGCAACCCGTACAACATGGTGCGCGCCACGCTCGACGCCCTCAAGCGCTCGACGACCCCGGCCGAGATCGCCGCCAAGCGCGGCAAGACGGTCGAAGAACTCTTCAACTGAGCTGGCGCCGGAGAACCGACATGGCCGACAAAACGACCCTCAAGGTCAAGCTGGTGCGCAGCCCGATCGGCACCCGTGCCGACCACCGCGCGACCGTGCGCGGCTTGGGCCTGCGCAAGCTGGGCAGCGAGCGCCAGCTCGAAGATACCCCCGCCGTGCGCGGGATGGTCGACAAGGTCTCGTACCTCGTCAAGGTGCTGTGATGCAACTCAACACGATCAAGCCCGCCGAGGGCAGCAAGAAGGCGCGCCGGCGCGTCGGCCGGGGCATCGGCTCCGGGCTGGGCAAGACCGCGGGCCGCGGCCACAAGGGCCAGAAGAGCCGCGCTGGTGGCTTCCACAAGGTCGGCTTCGAGGGCGGTCAGATGCCGCTGCAGCGGCGCCTGCCCAAGCGCGGCTTCAAGTCGGCGTCGGCCAAGTACAACGCCGAGGTCACGCTTGGCGAGCTTGAGGCGCTGGGCATCGACGAGGTCGACCTGATCGCCCTCAAGCAGGCCGGGCTGGTCGCCGAGATCGTCACCAACGTCAAAGTCATCAAGTCAGGTGAACTGTCGCGCAAGCTGGCACTCAACGGCATTGCGGCGACGGCGGGTGCGCGCGCAGTGATCGAGGCCGCCGGGGGCTCGGCGCCGGCGCTGGCCAAGGTCGAGCGTCCGCGCAAGCTTCCCAAGAAGCCCGCGCGCGGCTGACGCGCGCGGCCGGCGGCTGGCAACACACCTTAGGATCCCGTGGCGACCTCGGCTCAAACGCTCGCCAAGAGCGGCAAGTACGGCGACCTGCGGCGGCGGCTGCTGTTCCTGCTGCTGGCGTTGATCGTCTTCCGCATCGGCACGCACGTGCCGGTGCCCGGCATCGACCCGGACCAGATGCGCCAGCTGTTCGAGCAGCATCAGGGCGGCATCCTGGGCCTGTTCAACATGTTCACGGGCGGGGCGCTGTCGCGCTTCTCGGTGTTCGCGCTGGGCATCATGCCCTACATCTCGGCGGCGATCATCGTGCAGTTGATGACGCACGTGGTGCCCAGCCTCGAGGCGTTGCGCAAGGAAGGCGAGGCCGGGCGGCGCAAGATCACCCAGTACACGCGCTACGGCACCCTGGGCCTGGCGCTGTTCCAGTCGCTGGGCATCGCGCTGGCCCTCGAGGGCTCGCCCGGGCTGGTCATCGACCCCGGCATGGCGTTTCGCATCACCGCGGTCAGCAGCTTGGTCGCCGGCACGATGTTCCTGATGTGGATCGGCGAGCAGATCACCGAGCGCGGCCTGGGCAACGGCATCTCGCTGATCATCTTCGCGGGCATCGTCTCCGGTCTGCCCAGTGCGATCGGCGGCCTGGCCGAACTGGTGCGCACCGGTGCGATGAGCATCATCGTGTCGCTGTTCATCATCGCGCTGGTCGTCCTCGTGACGTACTTCGTGGTCTTCGTCGAACGCGGCCAGCGCAAGATCCTCGTCAACTATGCCAAGCGCCAGGTCGGCAACAAGGTCTACGGCGGCCAGTCCTCGCACCTGCCGCTCAAGCTCAACATGGCCGGCGTGATCCCGCCGATCTTCGCCTCGTCGATCATCCTGCTGCCGGCGACCATCGTCAGCTGGTTCGCCGCCGGCGAGGGCATCGACTGGCTGCGCGACATCGCCGGGGCGCTCTCGCCGGGGCAGCCGATCTACGTCATGCTGTACGCGGCGATGATCATCTTCTTCTGCTTCTTCTACACGGCGCTGGTCTTCAACAGCCGCGAGACCGCCGACAACCTGAAGAAGAGCGGGGCGTTCATCCCGGGCATCCGGCCGGGCGACCAGACCGCGCGGCACATCGACCGCATCCTGTCGCGGCTGACGCTGGTGGGCGCGATCTACATCACCGCGGTCTGCCTGCTGCCCGAATTCCTGATCCTCGAGTACAACGTCCCGTTCTACTTCGGTGGCACCTCGCTGCTGATCATCGTCATCGTGACGATGGACTTCTGGGCGCATGTGCAGAGTTACGTGATGAGTCAACAGTACGACTCGCTGCTTAAGAAGGCCAATTTCAAGCCGAGCTGATACAGACGCAAGAAGCTGCACCCGACCTAAATGGCCAAGGACGACGTCATCCAGATGCAGGGCGAGATTCTCGAGAACCTGCCCAACGCCACCTTCCGCGTCAAGCTGGAAAACGGACATGTCGTCCTCGGTCACATCTCGGGAAAGATGCGCATGCACTACATCCGCATCCTGCCCGGCGACAAGGTCACGGTCGAGCTCACGCCGTATGACCTCAGTCGCGCGCGGATCGTGTTCCGCGCCAAGTGAACGTTCGACAGACCCGAGCATGCAAGCCCAGGAGTAGACGATGAAAGTCGCCGCATCGGTCAAGAAGATGTGCCGCAACTGCAAGATCATCCGGCGCAACCGCGTCGTGCGCGTGATCTGCACCGACCCGCGCCACAAGCAGCGTCAAGGCTGACCCAGGAGAACAGAAGGACCACCATGGCACGCATTGCCGGCATCAACATCCCGCCGCACAAGCACGCCGAGATCGGCCTGACGGCGATCTACGGCATCGGCCGCACGACGGCGCAGAGGATCTGCACCGCGGTCGGCATCCCGTATTCGAAGCGGATCAAGGACCTCGACGACCGCGACCTCGAGAAGATCCGTGACGAGATCGGCCGGCTGACGATCGAGGGCGATCTGCGCCGCGAGATGTCGATCAACATCAAGCGGCTGATGGACCTGGGCTGCTACCGCGGCATGCGCCACCGTCGCGGCCTGCCGGTGCGCGGCCAGCGCACCAAGACCAATGCGCGCACCCGCAAGGGCCCGCGCAAGTCGGGCGCCGTGCTCAAGAAGTGACCGCAGGCTGCGACCCGTCGACCCGAGGAACCCCCCATGGCCAAAGCACCCGTCAATACCGCCGCGCAGCGCGTGCGCAAGAAGGTCCGCAAGAACGTCGCGGACGGCGTCGTCCACGTGCACGCCTCGTTCAACAACACGATCATCACGATCACCGACCGGCAGGGTGGCGCCATCGCCTGGGCCTCCAGCGGTGGCCAGGGCTTCAAGGGTTCGCGCAAGAGCACGCCCTTCGCGGCCCAGGTCGCGGCTGAGACGGCCGGGCGGGCCGCGCAGGAGCAGGGCATCAAGAACGTCGACGTGCGCATCAAGGGCCCCGGCCCCGGGCGCGAGTCGTCGGTGCGCGCGCTGGCCTCGCTGGGCATCCGCATCACCTCGATCAGCGACGTGACGCCGGTGCCGCACAACGGCTGCCGGCCGCAGAAGCGCCGCCGCATCTGACCGTGCACGCGCGGGCCGTTGCCCGCCAACCAAGACCACCGTCCGAGCGCCTATAACAACACCCGCCGGACTCGCGCGCGGCCCAGGCCTCGCGTCAGCTTCATAGAGAAGGACACCACGTGGCACGCTATCTCGGCCCCAAGGCCAAGCTCTCCCGCCGGGAGGGCACCGACCTGTTCCTCAAGAGCGCCCGGCGACCGATCGCCGACAAGGCCAAGTTCGACAGCAAGCCCGGGCAGCACGGCCGCACCAGCGGCTCGCGCACGGGCGACTACGGCGTCCAGCTGCGCGAGAAGCAGAAGGTCAAGCGCATGTACGGCATCCTGGAGCGGCAGTTCCGCCGCTACTTCGCCGAGGCCGAACGCCGCAGCGGCAACACCGGCAGCAACCTGCTCGCGCTGCTCGAGTCGCGGCTGGACAACGTCGTCTATCGCATGGGCTTCGGCTCGACGCGCGCCGAGGCCCGCCAGATCGTCTCGCACCGTGCGATCACGGTCAACGGGCAGGTCGTCAACATCCCCTCGTACCTCGTCAAGGCCGGCGACGTGGTCGCCGTGCGCGAGGGCGCGCGTGCGCAGTTGCGCATCCAGGACGCACTCAAGCTGGCCGGCTCGGTCGGCCTGCCCGACTGGGTCAACGTCGATGCGACCAAGCTCGAGGGCACGTTCAAGAAGGCGCCCGACCGCGACCAGTTCGGCGCCGAGATCAACGAGTCGCTGATCGTCGAGTTGTACTCGCGTTGATTGCGTCGTCGCGGTGCGCTGGCTTCGACGAGCCGGTGCACCGGCGCGCGAATGCAGGATGCGCAACGCTGCCGGGCGTTGCGCAGTCGTCCATTTTCCCGGTGCGGTCCATCAGCCTTATCGGTGTAACGAGCCGAGGGTCTTGAGAGGAACACGATTCGATGCAAACCAATCTGCTGAAGCCCAAAGCCATTCAGGTCGAGCCGCTGGGCGGCTCAGGCCACCGCGCCAAGGTCACGCTCGAGCCGTTCGAGCGCGGCTACGGTCACACGCTGGGCAATGCGCTGCGCCGCGTCTTGCTGTCGTCGATGGTCGGCTACGCGCCGACCGAGGTGACGATCGCCGGTGTGCTGCACGAGTACTCGACGGTCGACGGCGTGCAGGAAGACGTCGTGCACATCATGCTCAACCTCAAGGGCGTGGTGTTCCGGCTGCACAACCGTGACGAGGTCACCCTGGTCCTGCGCAAGGAAGGCGCCGGCCCGGTCACGGCCGCCGACATCCAGTGCCCGCACGATGTCGAGGTCGTCAACCCCGACCACCTGATCGCCCAGCTGGCCAGCGGCGGCAAGCTCGACATGCAGATCAAGGTCGAGCGCGGCCGCGGCTACGTGCCGGGCAACCTGCGCCGCCACGGCGACGAGCCGACCAAGGCCATCGGCCGCATCGTGCTCGACGCCTCGTTCTCGCCGGTGCGGCGCGTCAGCTACGCGGTCGAGAACGCCCGCGTCGAGCAGCGCACCGACCTCGACAAGCTGGTCATGGAGATCGAGACCAACGGCGCGATCAGCCCCGAGGAAGCGATCCGCGCGTCGGCCAGGATCCTGGTCGAGCAGATCGCGGTGTTCGCCCAGATCGACGTCGGCGCCGAGGACGGGCTGTTCAGCCAGCCGCAGCGCCAGGCCAGCAGCTTCGACCCGATCCTGCTGCGCCCGGTCGACGAGCTCGAGCTGACCGTGCGCTCGGCCAACTGCCTCAAGGCCGAGAACATCTACTACATCGGCGACCTGATCCAGCGCACCGAGACCGAGCTGCTCAAGACCCCCAACCTCGGCCGCAAGTCGCTCAACGAGATCAAGGAAGTCCTGGCCTCGCGCGGCTTGACGCTGGGCTCGCGGCTCGAGAACTGGCCGCCGCAGGGGCTCGACAAGCGCTGATTTCGATCACCCGCACCGAGGCCGTCGGCCGCCCGTCCAGCGCGGCGGTGCCGGTGGCCCGGCGCAGCCGGACCGGCGCCATCGGCCTGGGCCCGGCACCGCAGTGCACCCCTCGGTACCTGATCCGGCCGAGGTTCGACAAGTAAAGGAAAGCACCATGCGTCACCGCAACGGACTGCGCAAACTCAACCGCACCAGCGAGCATCGCCTGGCGATGCTGCGCAACATGTGCGTGTCGCTGCTGCGCCACGAGGCCATCAAGACCACGCTGCCCAAGGCCAAGGAGCTGCGCCGGGTCGTCGAGCCGCTGATCACGCTGGGCAAGCAGCCCACGCTGGCCAACCGCCGGCTGGCCTTCTCGCGCCTGCGCGACCGCGACATCGTGACCAAGCTGTTCGGCGAACTCGGCCCGCGCTACCAGGCCCGCCCGGGCGGCTATACGCGAATCCTGAAGATGGGGTTTCGCCTCGGCGACAACGCGCCGATGGCCTTCGTCGAGCTGGTCGACCGGCCAGCGCCGCAGGCGGTCACCGAGGCCACCGAGTCCGCCACCTGAGTCCGGTCCGCCCAGGGCCGGCGCACCCAGCGCGTCGGCTGAGAAATTTGCTGGCGCCGACTGCGGTTCGGTGTATACTGCTGGGCTCAGTCGCGGGGTGGAGCAGCCTGGTAGCTCGTTGGGCTCATAACCCAAAGGTCGCAAGTTCAAATCTTGCCCCCGCAACCAAACCCACTCGCCCCGATCGAACCGCCGTTCAGGACGGCGGCCGCGATCAGGCAGGCTGCCCCACCGGGGCCGAATCACGACGACAGGCCCCCGCAGGGGCCTGTGTCGTTTGCAGGGGTCGCCCAGACGTCACGGCGTGGCCTCTAGAATCCTGCGCTTTTGCCATCACCTGATCGCCCGAGGATGCTGCCGTGCTGATTGCCACCGCCTACGCCCAGACCGCGCCTGCTGCCGCCAACGGCGGCGGCGGGCTAGACACGACCCTGCTGAGCCTGCTGCCGCTGCTGCTGATGTTCGTGGTGCTGTACTTCATCATGATCCGGCCGCAGATCAAGCGCCAGAAGGAGCACAAGGCGATGGTCGAGGCGCTGGCCAAGGGCGACGAGATCGTCACCGCCGGCGGCGTCGCCGGCCGCATCAGCAAGCTCGGCGACAACTACCTGGGCGTCGAAGTGGCCGACGGCGTCGAGGTCCAGGTCCAGCGCAGCGCCGTCGCGCAGGTCCTGCCCAAGGGCACGCTCAAGTGAGGCTGCCGGTGCGCGCCACGTCCATGCTGGATTGAGGGCTTCGAGCCATGAACCGCTACCCCTGGTGGAAGTACGCGATCCTGGCGGTGGCGCTGGTCATCGGCTTTCTCTACACGCTGCCCAATTTCTTCGGCGAGGCGCCGGCGGTCCAGATCATGAGCGGCAAGGCGACCGTGCGCGTCGACGCCACGGTCGAGGCCCGCGTCGCCGCCGCGCTGAGCGACGCCGGCATCCGGGCTGACCTGATCGAGTTCGATGGCCAGTCGGTGCGCGCGCGATTTGCCAGCACCGACGTGCAGATGCGCGCGCGCGACGTCATCGCGCGCGCCCTCAACCCCGACCCGCAGGATCCGTCTTACGTCGTCGCGCTCAACCTCGTGAGTCAGTCGCCGCGCTGGCTGGCTGGCATCCACGCGCTGCCGATGTACCTCGGGCTCGACCTGCGCGGCGGCGTGCACTTCCTGATGCAGGTCGACATGCAGGCGGCGCTGACGCGACGTGCCGAGTCGGTCGTCGGCGACACGCGCGCGCTGCTGCGCGAGGCCGACATCCGCCACGCCGGCGTCAGCCGCGACGTGCAGACCATCGAGGTCCGCTTCCGCGACGCCGCCACGCGCACTGCGGCGCGCGCCCTGCTGGGCCAGCGCCTGCCCGAGATGGAGTGGACCGAGGCCGGCGAGGCCGACGCGCTGCGCCTGGTCGGCCGGCTGCGCGCCGACGCGGCGCTGGCGATCCAGGAGTCGGCGCTCAAGCAGAACATCGCGACGCTGCACAACCGCGTCAACGAACTCGGCGTCGCCGAGCCGGTCGTGCAGCAGCAGGGCGCCGACCGCATCGTCGTGCAGTTGCCCGGCGTGCAGGACACCGCCAAGGCCAAGGACATCATCGGCCGCACCGCGACGCTGGAGGTGCGGCTGGTCGACGAGAGCGCCGAGGCCGCCGCCGCCGTGGCCGGCCAGGGCCCGGTGCCGTTCGGCTCCGAGCGCTTCGTCGAGCGCGGCGGCGTGCCGCTGATCGTCAAGCGCGAGGCCATCCTGACCGGCGAGAACCTCACCGACGCCCGGCCCGGATTCGACGGCCAGACGCAGGAGCCGGCGGTCCACCTGACGCTCGACGCCAAGGGCGCGCGCGTCTTCCGCGACGTCACGCGGGCCAACGTCGGCCGCCGCATGGCGATCATCCTGTTCGAGCGCGGCCGCGGCGAGGTCGTGACCGCGCCGGTCATCCGCACCGAGATCGGCGGCGGCCGGGTGCAGATCTCCGGCCGCATGACCACCCAGGAGGCGACCGACGTCGCGCTGCTGCTGCGCGCTGGCGCGCTGGCCGCGCCGATGGAGATCATCGAGGAGCGCACGATCGGCCCCAGCCTGGGCGCCGAGAACATCGCGCAGGGCTTCAACAGCGTGCTCTGGGGCTTCGTCGCGATCGCCGTCTTCATGATGGCGTACTACCGGTTCTTCGGCATCGTCAGCACGCTGGCGCTGTCGTTCAACGTGCTGCTGCTGGTGGCCGTGCTGTCGATGCTGCAGGCCACGCTGACGCTGCCGGGCATGGCGGCCATTGCGCTGACGCTGGGCATGGCGATCGACGCCAACGTGCTCATCAACGAGCGAATCCGCGAGGAACTGCGCGCCGGTGCGGCGCCGCAGGCGGCGATCGCCACCGGCTACGAGCGGGCCTGGGGCACCATCCTCGACTCCAACGTCACGACGCTGATCGCCGGCGTCGCGCTGCTGGCCTTCGGCTCGGGCCCGGTGCGCGGCTTCGCGGTCGTGCACTGCATCGGCATCCTGACCTCGATGTTCTCGGCGGTGGTGTTCTCGCGCGGGTTGGTCAACCTGTGGTATGGCCGCCAGAAGAAGCTCAAGAGCGTGTCGATCGGCACCATCTGGCGACCCGAGGCCGGCGCCGGCACCGCCGCCGGGGCCAGGGCCGCGCGCGGCGACTGAAGGACACGGGCCATGGAATTCTTCCGCATCCGCCGCGACATCCCGTTCATGCGCCACGCGCTGGCGCTCAACATCGTGTCGCTGGTCTTCTTCCTGCTGGCGGTATTCTTCCTGGCCACGCGCGGGCTCAACCTGTCGATCGAGTTCACCGGCGGCACGGTGCTCGAGGTGCAGTATGCGCAGGCCGCCGACATCGAGCGCACGCGCGCGACGATCGAGGGCATGGGCTTCGGCGAGGTCCAGGTCCAGCAGTTCGGCACCTCGCGCGACGTGCTGATCCGCATGCCGATCCGCGGCGACCTCGAGCAGGCCGAGGTCTCGCGCATGGCCTTCGCCGCGCTGTGCACCGCCGAGCAGGGTGCCGTCGGCGTCACGCAGTACACGACGCCGCAGGGCGAGCAGGTCAGCCGGCCGAGCTGCATGGTCGGCGGCGCCGAGCCGCTGCGCCTGCAGCGCACCGAATTCGTCGGCCCGGCCGTCGGCGCCGAGCTGGCGCGCGACGGCGCGATCGCGCTGGTCTTCACGATCGTCGGCATCATGGCGTATCTGGCGATCCGCTTCGAGTGGAAGTTCTCGGTCGCCGGCATCGTCGCCAACCTGCACGACGTGGTCATCATCCTGGGCTTCTTCGCGTTCTTCCAGTGGGAGTTCTCGCTGGCGGTGCTGGCGGCGATCCTGGCCGTGCTGGGCTACTCGGTCAACGAATCGGTGGTCATCTTCGACCGCATCCGCGAGACCTTCCGCCGCCGGCGCAAGCTGAGCGTGCCCGAGGTCATCGACCACGCCATCTCGACGACCTGGAGCCGGACCTTCATCACCCACGGCTCGACGCAGATGATGGTGCTGTCGATGCTGATCTTCGGCGGGCCTACGCTGCACCATTTCTCGCTGGCACTGACCATCGGCATCCTGTTCGGCATCTACTCGTCGATCTTCGTCGCCTCGGGCATCGCGATGTGGCTGGGCGTGCGGCGCGAGGATCTCGTGCGGCCGAACGCCAAGGAGGCCGATCCCAACGACCCGAACGCCGGGGCCATGGTGTAGAGTCGGCCGATTCGCGGCTGCTCTCCGCCCGATGGCCACCCTCGACCCGTCCACCCTGGCCACGCAGGCGCGCAGGCTCTACACCGAGCACCTGGTCAAGGCGCTGCCGGGGCTGGTCAACGGCATCGTCGAGGCGGCCAATGTGCTGCGCGACCGCCCGGCCGAGACGCCGGTGGTCTTTCGCCGCCGCGAGCTCGCCGCCGAGCTGCACCGCAGCGCCGCTGGCTGGCATCAGGCGATGGTCGGCGCGCTGCGCGACGTCCTGGTCGACGGCGGCGGCACGCGCTCTCTGCAGTCGCCGGTGGTGGGTCGGGCCGCCGCCCTGACCCTGGTCGACGACGACACGATCGAGCGCGAGATCCTCAGCTCGCGGCTGGCGCTGGCCATGATGGACCGCGCCGCGACCGAGTTCTCCGACGTGCGCGCGCGCATGGCCTCGCTCGAGCGCCGCGAGGAGCTCGACGCCAACGACGTCCTGCGCGCGCATGTGCTGGCGCGCGTCGTCGTCGACGGCTGGTGCCGCGCCGGCCTGCGGCTCGAGGGCTGGCGCGAGCTGCAGTCTGCGCTGCACCTGGCTTTTGCCGAGCTGGTGCACGCCGCCTACCACGAGGTCAACCGCGCGCTGGCCGCACGCGGCGTGCTGCCCGAGATCGATCTGCGGCCGATGATCCGGCGCCAGCAGGAGTCGGCCCTCAGCACCGACAGCGGCTACACCTCGGTCACCGGTGTGCAGCGCCTGCCCGCCGGCGGCTTCGGCGGCGGCGCCGCGGGCGGCCCCGGCACCGGCGGCCCCGGGCGGGCCGACGCCGCG
>JGI24108J20142_1000163_pt1 | contig 15113 bp, 14 predicted proteins | sample SubbioR11_8A_Apr_FD_20142 | JGI IMG/M metagenome (IMG submission 20142)
CGCTCGCATGGCGACAGCGCCTGGCCGCCGTTCACGCCTCCGACCTGTCTTCCTGCGCCGATGCTGGCTTCGGGGGCGGGCCAGCGTTCAGTTGTTGCACCACCAGCATCGTGACCTGCCTGAACGAGCGCACGGCGGGCACGTCGCCCCGGGTGCGGAGCCAGCCGAGAGCGACCTGCACCGGCTCCGGCCGGTCCTGGATCTCCAGGAAGTGCACGCCCCGAGGCTGCAGGTTGCGCGCGGTGCCCGGGACGATGGCCAGCCCGATGCCGGCGCGCACCAAGCCCACCACGGTATGGATCTGCGAAGCCTGCTGCACCACCCGTGGCGTGAACCCGGCGCGGTGGCACATGGCCATGATCCGCGAGTGGAACAGTGGGCTGCCACGATGCGGGAACATCACCAGCGCCTCACCCGCAAGCTCCTGCAGCCGCACGGCTTTGCGCTTGTGCAACCTGTGCGCACGCGGAACGGCCACGAGGAAGGGATCCTCCATCACCGGTTGCACTTCCAGTTCGGCCGGCGCCGGCTGCATTCTCAGCAGCCCGACATCGATCACCTCCCGCAGCAGCGCCACGTGCTGATCGGCAATCGGCATCTCGTGCAGCTCGAGCTCGATGTCCGGGTAGAGGTGGCTGAACCGCTCCACGATGGAGGGCAGAAGACCGTACGTCGACGAGTGGATGAAGCCGACGGACAGGCGCCCGAGCTCGCCGGCTCCCGTGCGCCGCGCGTCGCGCACGGCACGCTCGACTTCCTCCAGCACCACGTAGCTGCGCTCCAGCAGCACCTGGCCGGCGGGCAGCAGCTCCACGCGCCTCTGCGTGCGTCGCAGGAGCGGGGTGCCGATCTCCGCCTCGAGTTGCTGGACCTGGCGCGACAACGCCGGCTGCGCGATGTGCAGGCGCGCCGCTGCCCGGCCGAAATGCAGCTCCTCGGCTACGGCCTGGAAGTACCTGAGGTGCCGCAAGTCGATCATCTGATGCCAGACCGGTATCAATCGAGCATCGATTATGTATTGGACGGTCGATCAGACAGCCGCAACACTGGGCCCGCAGTCACCCATCGCAACCCCGGCATCGCTGCAGCGAGCTGACCCGGATCGCCATCGACGTCATGACCTCCCCCTTCAGCTACCACAACCCCACCGCCATCGAGTTCGGCTGGGGTGCGCTCGCGCGCCTGCCCGAGCTCGTGCAGACCCTAGGCGGCAGGCGCGCGCTGCTGGTCGGTGACCCCGGCGTCGCCAAGGCGGGGCTGGTCGACCGCGTCGTCGCCGTGCTCGGCGCGGCCCTGCCGGTGGTGGTCTTCACCGATGTCGAGAGCGACCCTGACGCCCGTTCGGTCGATGCCGGGGTGGAGCTGGCAAAGGCCCGGGGTTGCGACGTGATCATCGGCATCGGCGGCGGCAGCGCGATGGACGTCGCCAAGTCGATCGGTCTGATGCTGACCAACCCCGGCAACATTCGCGACTACGCCGGCGTCGGCAAGATCGGCAAGCCCGGCGCACCCGTGATCGCGATCCCGACCACGTCCGGGACCGGCAGCGAGCTGACGATCTGGTCGGTGCTGACCGACAAGCAGAAGAATCAGAAGTTCGGAGTCGGCAGCGTCCTGAGCTGCGCCCGCATCGCCCTGCTCGATCCCGAGTTGACAGTCTCCCTGCCGCCGGCCATCACAGCCACCACCGGCATCGATGCCCTGACGCACGCGCTGGAGTCGTATGTGAATACGGCAACCCAGCCGATCTCCGAAGCCATGTCGGAACAGTCGATGATGCTGATCGCCCGCAGCCTGCGCGTGGCCGTCGCGCAGCCCGGCAACCGTCAGGCTCGCACCGACATGCTGCTCGCCAGCACCATGGCTGCGATGGCGTTCAACAGTACCCGACTGGGTCTGGTGCACGCCTTCGCCATGCCGCTCGGCTCACGCCTGCACATCCCGCATGGCTTGGCCAACGCGATCATGCTGCCAGCGGTGATGCGTTTCAACCTGCCTGGCAACCTGTCGAAGTTCATGCGCATCGCGCAGATCTTCGGAGAGCGGGTCGAGGTTCTTGGCGAGCGCGCAGCGGCCGAACGCTCGGTAATCTCGATCGAGCAACTGAAGGCCGATGTCGGCATCACCGCCAAACTGGGTGACTTCGGCATGACCGAAGCTGACATCAACCACATCGCTGCCGAAGCGATGCTGTCTGGCAACGTGCCTGTCAACCCACGCCAGCCAACCCTCGACGACATGCAGGCGCTGCTGCGCGCCGAAATGTGACAGGCAGCACCACCACTCACAATAGAGATGACCCTATGGACATGCAAAGCTGGCTTGACCAGAACATCGGCGGTCGCCATGGCAACTACATCGATGGTGAATGGCTGCAGACAGGCGCGAATCCCGTACCAGTGGTCAACCCGGCCTGCCGCGACCAAGTGCTAGGCTGGTTTGCCAACAGCACCGCCGACGAGGTCGAGCGCGCCGTCACGGCCGCCCACCGCGCATGGAAATCCTGGCGTGAGGTACCAGGCCCTGAGCGCGGAGCCATCTTGTTTCGCGCCGCCGAGCTGATCGAAAAGCGCGCCGACGACTTCGCCTACGTCGTCTCCGCCGAACAGGGAAAGATCTTGACCGAGTCGCGCGGCGAAGTTGGTCGCGCTGTCAAGGAATTGCGCTTCGCCGCTGGTGAAGCAAGCCGGGGCGAAGGTCAGACTTTGCCCAGCGAAAAGCGCAAGGGCTTTGCGATGACTTTTCGCGAGCCAGTCGGTGTGATCGCCTCGATCGCGCCCTGGAACTTCCCGGTACTGACCCCGGTGCGCAAGATTGGCCCAGCACTGGCCTACGGGTGTACCACGGTGTTCAAGCCCTCAAACCTGACGCCATGGTCCACCGTCAGGCTGTTTGAGGTATTCCGGGAGGCCGGCGTGCCAAAAGGTGTGCTGAATCTTGTGCTCGGTGACGGACAAAGCGTCGGCGAAGCGTTGATCAAGCACCCTCTGGTTCGCGGTATAAGCTTCACCGGATCCACCAAAACCGGTACTGACATCAACGTACAGGCAGCGCGCCGATTGGTCAGAACCCAGTTGGAGCTGGGCGGAAAAAATCCTGCTGTGGTTCTCGGCTATACGGACGCCGCCAGCATCGCCAGGCAAATTTCACAAGCTGCTTTCACCACGAGTGGACAACGCTGCACTGCAGTTAGTCGCGTCATCGTGCTAAAGAATCTCGCCAGCGAACTGACCGAGGCGTTGGTGGCCGAACTTACTGCGATCGAGGTCGGCCCCGCTTGGGACCCTGGCAGCAAGATGGGCCCACTGATCACCGACCAGCATCGCGCATCTGTCCTGCGCAATCTCGCCGCAGGCCTTGATCAAGGTGCACGTATCCGCTTCGGAGGTCGAGTGCTGGAAGACGGCGACTTGGCTCGCGGTAACTTTCTGGAGCCCGCACTGATTGAGAATGTTGCGCCGGACAACCTACTGGCCCGTCACGAAGTGTTCGGTCCGGTGCTGTCCGTAATCGCTGTCAACGACGTGAATGAAGCGATGGCTGTGGCGAACTCCGTTCAATACGGCTTGGCGGCATCGGTCTTCACTCGCGACGTCGATGAGGCACTGCGCTTCGTGCGCGACAGTGAAAGCGGCATGGTGCACGTCAACCATGGCACCAACAGCGAGGCCCACATGCCGTTCGGTGGTATCAAGAGCTCCGGCCTCGGTGCCTACTCGATTGGCCACAGCAACCAGGAGTTTTTTACCAATCTCAAGGCTGCATACATGCAGGGCTAGGCGGCGACCACCCGGTGACGCCAGCCGAGGCAGAGGCTGGGCACGCTGACCTCTATGCCGCCGGAGCGCCGCAGCCGTGGCGAATGCCTTCGCATACTTCCCGCAACCTCAAAGACGATCAGACAGGAGACATGACAGATGAAGCCAAACAACCATCGGGGGCGTCCCAGTCGGCGCCAGTTCGTCGCCACCATCGGCACGGTCGCAGCCGCCGGTCTCGGTGTCTCGATGATCTCCCGCCCGGCGCACGCCCGGGAGTTGACCATCCGCTTCAACCATACCGACGGAACCGCTGGCGACGGCTTCCACTTCTCGGAAAGACTGCGGGCGTTGCTCGCGGAACGCAGCAATGGGCGCATCCAGGTCCAGAACTTCCACGCCGGTCAACTCGGCGCGGAGCGCGACATGTACGACTCGATGCAGATCGGCGCCATAGAGATGGGCCGTAGCGGCTCACTGATCATCAGCGTGGCCGCTCCGCAGTACGCCGCGCTGGATATGCCGTACGTGTTTCGCAGCCAGCAGCACCTGCGCAACGTTCTGGCGGGTCCGATCGGGCAATCCATGCACCAGGAGATACTGGCCAGACGGGGGGTACGTGTGCTGGGTATCGTCAACCGCGGACCCCGCCATCTCACCACGCGGAACCGTGCGGTCAACACGCCAGCCGACCTGGCTGGCTTGAAGCTGCGGGTGCCGGAGATCCCGGTGTACGTCGCGGCATGGCGGGCGCTGGGTGCGAGTCCGACGCCTATGGCATTTCCTGAAGTATTCACGGCGCTGCAACAGGGTACCATCGATGGCCAGGAGAATCCTCTGGGCACCATCCACGGCAACAGCTTTCACGAAGTGCAGAGATTCCTGGTGCTTACTTCACATGTGCGCGGCAACGGCTGGATGATCGCCAGTGAGCGATTCTGGCGGTCGTTGACGGAAGCCGACCGCCAACTCCTGCAGCAGGCTGTCAACGATGCCGCAGCCCATGCCGACCAGCAGATTGCCAGGCAGGAAGACGAGTTGCTCACGACACTCCAGCAGAGGGGCATGAACGTCATCAGACCGGACATCCGGCCTTTCGCAGAAACCGTCCTCAGGGAAGTGCCACCCAGGTTTGCAGACAGATGGAAGCCTGGACTTGTGGATCAAATCCTGACGACCGCGGGCTGATCCGAGACACGAAAGCTTGCGTCGGGCCAATCGGGCGGACGGGGCGCGGGCTCCCGTCCGCCCGATGCTTGCGTTCGGGCCCACCCAGCGACCACCCTCGAGACCGACGCCGTGCAAGTTGAGCCCACCTCCCAGCCGCTGCCGGGCCGAGTGACCGCGCGCCGCGGCTACCTCATGAGGGCAGCGCGGCTGGTATGGCTTTGGGGCACCGAGACGGTGGTCGTCTTTCTGATGGCGGTGATGGTAGGAACCATCATCCTGCAGGTGTTCTTTCGATTTGTCTTGAACGACCCACTGTCCTGGAGTGAGGAGCTGGCACGCTATACGTTTGTCTGGATCACCTTCCTTGGCGCTGCGGTGGCCTACCGCCACGGTGCCAACATTGCAGTCGAGACGGTCGTCGTCATGCTGCCAGAACGCCTGCAGCTGATCCTCGCGTGGGTGGTCGATGTGCTGCTGGTAGCCGCCTTGATTATCTTGCTGATATATGGACTGGGCATCGTGGAGGTGACGTCAGGAGTTGAGTCCACGATGCTGGAAATCCCGATGTCATGGGTTTACGGAGCGCTGCCGGTGAGCGCGGCAATCATGCTGCTGTATCAAGTTGAACTGACACTGCGTCGGGTCACCTGGAAGCCTGCCGCATCGGCACCGCACAAATCCATGGATGATACACGATGACCTATCTTCTGCTCGGCAGCGCACTTTTGCTGTTCGCGATCGGCATGCCGGTCGCCTTTGCGATGGTGATCAGCGCAGCGGCGGCATTTTTCTCGCTCGGCAATGTACCACTTATGGTGCTTCCACAGCGCATGGTGACAGGTGCCGATAGTTTCCCGTTGATGGCAATACCATTTTTTCTGTTGGCCGGCAATCTGATGATTGCCGGCGGACTGACCGAGAAACTTAGCAAACTTGCAACCGTACTTGTCGGTCATCTCCGCGGCGGACTGGCGCAAGTCAACGTCGTCAACAGCATGGTGATGGGCGGCATGACCGGGTCAGCGATTGCTGACGCGGTGTCGGACTGCAGAATTCTGGTTCCTGTGATGGTGAAATCCGGCTACAGCGCACGTTTTTCTGCAGCGCTAAGCGGGGCCACCTCGGTGATCGCACCGCTCATCCCGCCAAGTATTCCATTCATTATCTACGGCTCGATCGCCGGGGTGTCCATCGGTCAGCTATTTCTTGCCGGCGCCATACCCGGAATCCTGATGGGGATCTATCTGATGGTTGCTGTCAATATAATTGCGCGGCGCCGCAACTTTCCTCGCGGCACGCGCCCGACGCTGCGCGGCATCCTCGCTGCGCTGCGCACGTCCGGACCACCCCTGATGCTGCTGGTGATCATCCTTGGTGGCATCCTGGCCGGGGTCTTCACACCCACCGAAGCCGGCGCAGTTGCGGTGCTCTATGCTTTATTGCTGACCATGGTCTTTTACCGATCTGTTAGGCCTCAAGCAGTGCCAAAGATCCTGCTGGAGACTGGCGTCCAGACCGGTGTGATCATGCTGGTTATCGCTGCCGCAGCACCGTTCAGCTGGCTGCTGGCACGGGAGCAGGTAGGGGAATCAATCGTCGCGCTTCTGAGCTTTATCGGGGACAATGAATTACTGTTTCTTCTGCTGCTGAATATAACGCTGCTGATTCTTGGTATGTTTCTTGACGCGACGGCACTGATGATAATTGTGGTGCCGGTCCTGATCCCGGTATTTCTCGCGCTCGGCCTGGATCCAGTGCACATGGGCGTAGTGGTCGTTATGAATCTGATGATTGGCTTGGTTACCCCACCATTTGGCTTGGTGATGTTCGTCGTCTGCAGCATATTGAAAGTTAGAATTGCCGAATTTTCCCGAGAGATTTGGCCATTTCTTCTGGCATTGATCCTGACTCTTCTGACCATAACCTATATTCCAGACTTGGTCTTGTTTCTACCGAATATGTTCATGCGCTGAGATCGCGACGACCGACGCCTGAGCGTAAACGAACCCGAGTCCCAGGATCACTCCGTAGATAGCACCTTGCAGCCTGGTTTGCTCACGGTTGCACCGCAAACCAATGTTTGCGTGGATATGCAACCCGTGCGTACCCAATCTAAAGCAGTGTTCTTTCGTGCATTCTGAGATTATAGAGTATGCAGATTCGACGTATTTCAGACAATCTTTCGATCACGCCTTCCGCGCATGACACCCATACATCCAGCGGCGCGCAGGCGTATCGGCTGCCCCGGCGACTCGGCCACATCCTGTGCCTGGATGACTTCGAGCGGGCCGCCAAAAAGCACCTGCCAGCACCAGTTTTCGCCTACATCTCCGGCGCCGTCGAGAGAAATCGTTCGCTGCTGGCTAACGCGGCCTCTTTCGAGCGTTACGAGTTTTTACCGCGTGTTCTGGTCGGCAACTCCAAGTGCACGACAGCTACCACGATTCTAGGGAATACCTACGCAGCGCCGTTCGGAATTGCGCCGATGGGTATCACCGCACTGGCGGCCTATCGCGGCGACTTGGTTCTGGCCTCGGCCGCCGCGCGTGAGAATGTGCCGATGATCATGAGCGGATCATCTCTGATCCGTCTCGAGGAGGTTGTCCTGGCTAACCATAACGCCTGGTTCCAGGCTTATCTGCCGGGCGACCAGCCAAATATCGTAGCACTCATCGAGCGGGTATTGCGGGCCGGCTACCGGACTCTGGTGATCACCGTCGATGCTTCGATCGCATCGAACCGGGAGAACAACATTCGTGCCGGTTTCTCCACGCCCCTGCGGCCCAGTCTGGCGCTTGCTTGGCAAGGTCTTACGCACCCTCGCTGGCTGTTCGGCACATTTCTGAAAACCTTCCTGCGGCACGGCATGCCGCATTTCGAGAACAACTACGCACGCCGCGGCGCGCCGATCCTTTCACCCAGCGTGGAACGAGACTTTTCAGACCGGGGTCATCTGAACTGGGATCACTTCCGAATGGTCCGCAAGCTCTGGCCCGGGTCTCTGGTCATCAAGGGCATCCTCGACAGGCGCGATGCGCGTATTGCCGTTGACTGCGGGGTCGATGCGATCATCGTGTCGAACCACGGCGGTCGCCAGCTTGACGGTGCGGTGGCGCCGCTGCGCGTGCTGCCGCAGATCGTGGCGGCCTGCCCTGATGTTCCGCTGATGATCGACAGCGGTTTCCGCCGCGGTACCGATGTCCTGACGGCGCTCGCCTTGGGCGCGAAATTCGTCTTCATCGGCCGCCCGTTCAGCTATGCAGCAGCCGTTGCTGGCGAGGACGGGGTGCGCAAGGCCATCGCGCTGTTGCACGCGGAGGTATTGCGCAACATGGCGATGCTGGGGGTGAGCACTCTGACAGAGCTGGATGCCAGTTACCTCATCAGCAACCAGGGCATGTGACCATACCATTGTTTTCAGCCTACACCTCGACGCTATTCGTTCGGGATCTGCTTCATTTAAGGGCGCCATTTGTCGCGCACCTCAGCCAAGGACTGCATCATGATTGGACTCCAGATTCTGAAGCGCCATCGCAAAGTCAGCGATCATCAGGTTAAGGCGTTTCTCGATATTCCAGTAGCCAATGTCAGCGACTGCATGATGCGCATGACCAGTGGCGGCCCAGGACTGCGCCCGATGCACAAGGCCGGGCGCCTGTGTGGTCCCGCACTCACGGTGAAATCGCGCCCCGGTGACAACCTGATGATCCACAAGGCACTGGACATGGCCCAGCCCGGCGACGTGGTGGTAGTGGACGCCGGCGGCGATCTCACCAACGCCTTGCTCGGCGAGTTGATGGTGAGCTATGCCATCAGCCGCAAACTCGGCGGCATAGTGCTCAATGGCGCTGTGCGTGACATTGACTTCATCGCCGGGGGCTCCTTCCCGGTCTACGCGCTTGGCATCACCCACCGCGGACCCTACAAGGATGGCCCGGGCGAGATCAACGTACCGATCGCAATCGACGGCATGGTGATCGAGCCTGGCGACCTCGTCCTGGGCGACGCCGACGGCCTCCTCTGTGTGCCCTTCGACAGCGTGGATTCCATCCTGGCTGCTGCCCACAGCAAGGTGGTGGCCGAGCGCAAAACACTGGCCGATATTGCAGCCGGGACGCTCGATACCTCCTGGGTCGACGCGCGCTTGATTGCGGTCGGCTGCGACCCCAGCCCACGCTGAGCGCCGGCAGTGGATACTTCGGTCATCAGTCCGTGGCCTGCAGCCGGGTCCAGCCACAAGTCGTAGCCCTCCGGAGCCGGAAGAGATGAAGACAACCGCAGTGAACAGACCTGCCGTCCTCGTTGCCCGCAGGGTATTTCCAGAGATTCTGGACAAACTAGCCGTGCACTTCGACGTCGATTCCAACCAGGCCGACACCAGCTACAGCAAGACCGAGCTGATTGCCCGGCTGCAAGGCAAGGTCGGCGCCTTCACCACCGGTAGCGAGCGCGTGGATGCCGAAGTGCTGGCCGCCAACCCGCAATTGCGCGTGGTGGCCAACATGGCCGTCGGCTTCAACAATTTCGACATTCCAGCCTTCAATGCTGCCGGTGTGCTGGCCACCAACACCCCTGATGTACTGACCGAAACCACCGCCGATTTTGGCTTCGCGCTGATGATGGCCGCTGCGCGCCGCGTTACCGAGAGCGAGCGGTGCCTGCGCCGCGGCGAGTGGACGCGCTGGCGATATGACATGTTCGCCGGCAGCGACGTGCATGGCACCACACTGGGCATCCTGGGCATGGGTCGCATCGGGCAGGCGATCGCAAGGCGCGGTGCCCTGGGCTTCGGCATGAAGGTGGTCTATCACAACCGAAGCCGGTTGCCGCCCGAGCAGGAGGCAGCCGTATCCGCACGCTATGTCGACAAGGCTGCGCTGCTGCGCGAGGCCGACCACCTGGTGCTGGTGCTGCCTTACAGCGCGGCCAGCCACCACGCGATCGGCGCCGCCGAACTGGCACAGATGAAGCCGACGGCGACGCTGACCAACATCGCCCGCGGTGGCATCGTCGACGACGCCGCCCTGGCCCAGGCCCTCCAGGACCGCCGCATTGCAGCGGCCGGGCTGGACGTGTTCGAGGGCGAACCCAAGGTCCACCCTGGGCTGCTGGCCGTGCCCAACGTGGTGCTCACCCCGCACATTGCCAGTGCGACGCAGGCTACCCGGCGGGCCATGGCCGAGCTGGCCGCCGACAACCTGATTGCGGCGCTGACCGGCGGCACCCCACCGACGCCGATCAACCCAGAGGTATTGACGATGCAAGGACCAGGGACACGCCAGCCAGTCGACCGGAGCCTTTAATCTGGCTGCAAGGTTTACACTTGCAGCACCCAGCGCGACCAGCGCATCGATACATACCATCGGTCAGCAAGTGTTGCACTGACACTTCTGCTCGCCCCGCCACGTTGCAGGAAAAGTCATTGAACTCAACTCCGCTGCTGACCGGTGTGCTCGCACCAGTCATCACCCCATTTAAGCCGGATCTTTCGCCGGACATCGAACGCTACGTTCGGCACTGCAAGTGGCTGCTGGCCAACGGCTGCAGCGGGCTGGCGGTATTCGGCACCAACAGCGAGGCCAACTCGCTGTCGGTCGACGAGCGCCTGCTATTGCTCGATGCTCTGCTCGAAGCCGGTGTGCCAGCCGCGAAGCTGATGCCCGGGACCGGCTGCTGTGCACTGCCCGACTCGGTCAGGCTGACCCGCCACGCGGTGGCGAAGGGCTGCGCCGGCGTCCTGATGCTGCCGCCGTTCTTCTACAAAGGCGTACCGGATGAAGGCATCTATCGGAATTTCGCCGAGATCGCACAGCGGGTCGGCGATACCAGGCTCCGAATCTACCTGTACCACATTCCACAGGTGGCAGCGGTCGGCTTCAGTCTGGCGCTGGTCGAGCGCCTGCTCAAAGGGCATCCCGGCATCGTCGTCGGCATGAAGGACAGCAGCGGCGACTGGAACAACATGGCGGCGATGCTCGATGCCTTTCCGGGCTTGCAGTTGTTTCCGGGCAGCGAGGAATTTCTGCTGCCGGCAATGCGCAAGGCTGCCGCCGGCACGATCACTGCAACGGCCAATATCGCGCCGGCCGCGATCGACCGGCTGTACCGCAACTGGCAATCGCCAGAGGCCGACGCGCTGCAGGCCGAAGTCACGAGTTTCCGCAAGGCAGTGACAAAGTTTCCACAGATACCAGCGCTCAAGTATGCGACGGCGATCTACACCGGGCACCCGCAATGGGCGATGACCCGCCCGCCGCTGCAGCCGCTCTCCGACGCACAGGGTCGCGAGCTTGGCCTGATGCTCGAGGAGCGCGGCTTCGATATGCCGAGAATCAACCAGTTGAACACCGCATGATCGGTAGTTTCAGGAAACCTTAAGTGCTGTTTTCATGCGTCCCTGACAGCTTTTTCGTGTGCTCATAATCGAAATGGAGACCATCAGATGAACCGCCGTTCCGTGACTACCACTGCCGCAGCCGCTGCACTCCTTCTCGCGTTGGGGCGCAAGGCCTACGCGCAGCGCTTTCCTGAGCAGCCCATCACCATGATCGTCGCCTTCCCGTCCGGGGGCGGAACCGATGTCGCCGCCCGTACCCTCGCGCTCTTCATGGAGCGCGAGCTTGGGCAATCGATCGTCGTCCATAACCGTGCTGGAGCCGGCGGCGAACTCGGCTGGGCCCAACTGGCCCGTGCCCGACCGGACGGCTACACGATAGGCTTTATCAATACGCCGCAGATCGTCACGATTCCGATCGAGCGGCAAGCCCAGTTTCGTCTCGATAACTTCTTGCCGCTCGCCAACGTGGTAGATGATCCGGGCGCCTATTTTGTACACGCAGACAGTCCGCTGCGCAACCTGGCGGACCTCGTCACCTACGCTCGGGCAAACCCCGAGCGCGTGAGCTACGGCACCACGGGAATCGGCTCTGACGACCACCTCGCCACCCTCGCATTCAGCCGGCTGGCTGGGCTACGCCTGACGCACGTGCCATTCTCGGGTGGCGTACAGGTGCGCACGGCGGTGCTCGGGCAGCACATCACCCTCGCTGCGATGAATATCGGCGAGGGTTTGGCTGACATGCAGCAAGGCCAGCTCCGGGCACTGGGGATGATGGCACCCGCACGCTGGGAACTGGCACCCAACGTGCCGACCTTCCGTGAGCAAGGCTATGACGTCGTGCAGGGCTCGATGCGCGGCATCGCGGCTCCGGCGGGCGTGCCGGCGCAACGGGTCGCGCAACTCGCCACCGCGATCCAGCGTGCGATGAACAATCCTGAGTTTCGCCGCCTGGCGGTACAGCAGTCTTTGCCGCTGCGCTTTCTTGGACCCGAGGAGTACCGCGCCGCGCTACTCGCGCTGCAAGAGGATTATCAGCGCCTCTGGTCGCAACACCCTTGGCGAGACTGATACCGCATGCCACCACCGCGCCGAGCGCGACGACGGCGAGGAACGAGCGGTAGCGCCGGCCATGGTCGGTCGCAGCAGCGCGCGCGCCTCAGGCCGCGGCCGTGACCACGATCTCGACCTTCCAGCCCGGGCGGGCCAGCGCAGCCTGCACGGTCGCGCGCGGCGGCGTGTGGCCGGGCGCGACCCAGGCGTCCCAGNCCGAGTTCATCGCCGCGAAGTCGGCGATGTCGGCGAGGAAGATCTGCGCGCGCAGGATGCGCGTCTTGTCGCTGCCGGCGCGCGCGAGCAGCGCGTCGATCGCCGCCAGCACCTGGCGCGTCTGGCCGGCGGCGTCGAACAAGGCAAGCGATCAGGCCGCGGACAGAAGACGCCCTTGCCCGCGNNAGCCGCCGGCCGCGGGNCGCTACGTNGCCACNNCCCCGCGCGGTCGCAGGCGGCGCATGCGCGCGAGCCGCCGGCGCAGCCAGATCGCGCGCGTGGCCCAGCAGACCAAGCCGATGAACAGCGCGCCGAAGACGATGTCGCTGGCGAAATGCCCACCCTGCAGGACGCGGCCGGCGCCGATGACGAAGCCGGTGCCGATCGCGATCAGCGTCCAGCGCCGGCGCACCGCCGGCGCCGAGAGCAGGCCCACCGCCATCAGCACGAAGCCGGTGGCCGCGTGGCCGCTCACGAACGAGCAGTTGCGCTCGCAGTACGGGCTGGGCACGCCGGCGACGACGAACGGGTGCGGGCCGCCGAAGACCTGCACGTCGCGCGGCCGCGGGCGCTCCCACTCCTCCTTGAGCAGCCAGGACACGACGATGCCGTGGCCGATCGCGGCGACGATCAGCAGCAGCACCGAGCGCCGCCACCAGCGCCCGAAGGTGTTCGCAAAGCGTGCCCACAGGCCGATCAGCACGACCAGCAGCGCGACGACGACCAGCGCGCGCCCGAACAGCGGCGTGCCCTCGAACAGCGCCAGCACCCAGGCCTGCTCGCCGAGGAAGAAGGCGGGGTCGCGCGCCGGGTCATGGACCGCATCGCTGACCGCGATGTCGAACGCCGGCCAGACCACGAACGAGAAGGCCAGCAGGGTGAGCAGGGTCCAGCCGACGACGGCCAGGCGGGTGTGCGGACGCGACAGACGGTTCATGCCCGCCAGTATGCCCGCGCCGAGACCGACAATGCCGCAATGACCCAGCTCTACGCGGTCCACCCGACCAACCCGCAGCCGCGGCTGCTCAGGCAGGCCGCGCAGATCCTGCACCAGGGCGGCATCGCGGCGATCCCGACCGACTCCAGCTACGCGCTGGTCTGCCACCTCGACGACAAGGCCGCGGTACAGGCGCTGCGGCGCATCCGCGGCATCGACGAGCGCCACCACCTGACGCTGCTGTGCCGCGACCTGTCCGAGCTGGCCACCTACGCGCGCGTCGACGACCGCCGCTACCGCCTGCTCAAGCTGGGCACGCCCGGGCCCTACACCTTCATCCTCGAAGCCACCAAGGAAGTTCCGCGGCGGCTGTCGCACCCGTCGCGGCGCACCATCGGGCTGCGCGTGCCCGACCACCGCGTCGCGCAGGCCCTGCTCGAGCAGTTCGGCCAGCCGCTGCTGGCCACCACCCTGATCCCGCCCGGCGAGAGCGAACCGATGAACGACGCGCAGGCCATCGGCGAGCGCTATGACCGGCTGCTGCACGCCGTCGTCGACGCCGGCGCCTGCCCGATGCAGCCGACCACCGTCATCGACCTGAGCGGCGAGCCGCCGCTGGTGCTGCGCCGCGGGTGTGCGACCGTCGGCCCGATCTTCAGTACCCCAGCAGGTTGCGGCGCACGTGCAGCAGGTGCTCCTGCAGCGCGGCGCGGGCGCGCGCCGCGTCGCGCTCGCGCAGTGCGCTCACGATCTCGCGGTGTTCGGCCTGGTACGCCAAGCGGCGCTCGGGCGTCATGCTCTGCTTCTTGAGTTGCCCCCAGTCGCCCTGCGCGCGCACGATCTTCACCAGCTGGAAGACATCGACCACGAAGCGGTTGTGCGCCGCATCGGCAATCGCCTGGTGCAGCTCGGCGTCCCAGTGCTCGAAGGCTGCGAGCGACGCGGCCCTTTCGGCCTCGCGGCAACAGGCTTCCATGCGCTGGAGGTCGGCCGCATTGGCTTTGCGGATCGCCATGTCGATGATCGCCGGCTCGAGCGCGAGCCGCGCCTCCATCAGCTCGGCCGGGCTGGTATGCCGTGAGGCGTCCCGCGTCGCGGGCTGCCCGAGCCGGGTGAGGGCATGGCCGCTCACGTAGGTGCCGCTGCCCACGGTCTGCACGATCAGCCCCTGCTGCTTGAGCTCGAGCAAGGCCTTGCGCACCGTCGTGCGGCTCACTGCGAAGCGCTCGGCCATCTCGCGCTCGGTCGGCAGACGATCGCCTGCGCGCCAGCGGCCCATCTGCAGTTGATCGAGGAGCGTCTGGCGCAAGGCCGTGGGCAGGCTCATGTACCGCACTGTACCAAAAAATACCAATTCATCGCCAGCCATCGACCTCGGGTATTCCCCGAATCGCAGCGTTGGCTGCACCCACTATTGATCCGGCCCCAAAAAGTGTGAACTTCCTGCGGTTATTGTGCTTCAACTCGGCATGGACAAGGAAAGCGCAAGAAACCAAACCCTGGAGCAGTTGCATGAGCGGCGCAAGCAGGTCGCTTGACTCGATGAGCACTACCCGGCCATCGAAGCGCAAGCCAAGGCTGAAGGAGGCGAGATTCACTGGGGCGACGAGACGGCACTGGTCAACACCGACGTGCGCGGCAG
>JGI24108J20142_1000203_pt1 | contig 13350 bp, 13 predicted proteins | sample SubbioR11_8A_Apr_FD_20142 | JGI IMG/M metagenome (IMG submission 20142)
CCAGAGATGAAGCGCCCGGCGGCGGGCCAGCGCCACCCCGCGCTCATCGCTGCGCACCTGCCGCAGCCGATAGAGGTAGCGCCGGTAACGGCAGCTAAACTGCGCGTGGAAGCCTTCATCCACAGCCTCGGCGCTAAGCACCCGGATATCGTCTGGAAGGCGGGCGTTTAGGGCCTTTTGCACCCGCTCTAGGGGGATGGTGTCCTCAGTATCGTAGTGGGCAGTCATAGCCAGCGCGTGGACGCCGGCGTCAGTGCGGCCAGCCGCAATAATGCGCGGCCTGGCCCCAGGGATATCGGCTAGGGCGCGCTCGATTACCCCCTGGACAGTCCGCTCGCCACCAGCTTGCAACTGCCAGCCGTAAAAGTCGCTGCCGTCATACTCGAGCGTAACTCTAATGCGGCGCATTGACCGATCCAGCATCGGGCCGCAGCACGAGAATCATGCCTCTATGCTACCCTTGAGCCGATGGCGCTCCCGCCGCTTCATGACACCATCGCCGCTATCGCCACCGCCCCCGGCAGCGGGGCAATCGGCGTAGTGCGGCTCTCAGGACCAGAGAGCTTCCGGTTAGCCGAGCAGATCTTTGTCACCAAGCGGCGCCTTAGCGCGCTCCCAGGCGGACGGGTGATCTACGGCCAGCTCCGCGACGGCAGCGAGCTGATCGATGAGGCGCTCGCACTCACCTTCCGGGCGCCCCACTCGTACACCGCTCAGGACGTGATCGAGTTGCAGACTCACGGCGGCCCGGCGGTGCTAAGGGCGGTGCTGGCGCTCTGCCTCAGGCGCGGCGCCCGGCTGGCCGGCCCCGGCGAGTTCACCCTGCGCGCCTACTTGAGCGGGCGGATCGACCTGGTGCAGGCCGAGGCGGTGCTTGGACCTGGTTATGGCGCAGTCCGACCAGGCCCGGCGCAACGCTAACCTGGGCTTAAGCAAAGCGCTGAGCCGCGAGCTAGACCGGATTCAGATGGACCTTACCGGTGTCTATGGCAACTTGCAGGCGGTCTTGGATTACCCTGAGGAAGGGGTGCCGGAGAGTGAGTTCGCCACCCCGCTGCGCCAGGCGCTAGCGCGCTGCGAGCGCCTGCTGGCTACCGCCAAGGCGGGGGCGATGGTGCGGCGCGGCGCTCGGCTGGCTATCGTCGGGCGGCCTAACGTTGGCAAGTCAAGCCTGCTGAATGCGCTCTTGGGCTACCCGCGCTCAATTGTCTCGGAGCTGCCCGGCACCACCCGCGACTATCTGGAGGCTCCGCTCGAGCTCGACGGAGTGCCGATCACCGCCATCGACACCGCGGGGATCCGCACTGCTACTGACACCATTGAAGCGATTGGTGTCGGCGCCGCTAAAGAGATTGCCGCGGCAGCCGACCTGACCATACTGCTGCTCGATGGCAGCACGCCGCTGACCCCTGATGACCATGAGCTATTAGCCGAGCTTACGCCGGGGCGGACGCTGCTGGCAATCAACAAGTGCGACCTTCCGCCCGCCTGGTCGCCTGCGGCGCTAGGAGTAGCCGCGCTGCCAGTCTCGGCTGCGCGCGGCAGCGGCCTAACAGAGCTTAAACAGGCTATCCGGGAACGGCTGATCGGCGAGGCCGCCGGGAGCGAGCTGTGGCTCTCTAGCGAGCGCCACGCCGCCGCGCTGACGCGGGTTATGGAGGCGCTAAGGCGCGCCCTTAACGCCCCTGACGACCTGGCCGCCATCGACCTGGAAGAGGGCTTGCAGGCCCTGGCCGAGATCACCGGACGCGGCGAGATCGCCGAAGAGACCCTGACTTATATCTTCCAGCACTTCTGCGTGGGGAAGTAGCTAGACCAGCCCCAGCTCGCGGGCGCGGTTGAGCGCTTGCAGTCGGTCGCTGACCTCCAGCTTGCGGTAGATGCCGTTGAGGTAGTCCTTGACGGTCTCGGTGCTCAGGTCAAGCTGCCGGGCGATGGCTTTGTTAGCCAACCCCTGGGCCAGTAGCGCCAGCACCTGCTGCTCGCGGGCGGTGAGCTGAGGAATAGCCACCTCAGGCAGCCAGTATCGCGACGGGGCGGCGGCGATATGGCGAATGATCCGGGCCAGCTCGCTGGGTTCGGTCTCCTTGGAGAGGAAGCCGCCCGCTCCGGCCTGGCGGGCCGCCGCGATGATAGCGGGCTCCTCGAACGTGGTGAGCATCACCACAATCACCTCCGGGAGTTCGGCCCGAATCAGCCGGCAGGCTTCGATCCCGTCTAGCATGGGCATCTTGATGTCGAGCAGGGCAACTTGCGGCCTGATGGCGCGGCACTGCGCCACCGCTTCCAGGCCGTTGCCAGCCTCCGCCGCCACCGCAAACCCCTGGGCCTCGAGCGCATACTTTAGGCCCACCCGGAACAGCGGGTGATCGTCGGCAATCATGATGGTCAGACGGTCCATTTAGGCTCCTTGGCCGAGATAGATCAGCAACACCGTGCCCCGCTCGCTGCTGGCCTCGGTGACCAGGCGCCCGCCGTGGGCTTCGATGATGCGCCGTGCGATATAGAGGCCGAGACCGCCGGTTCCGGCGGTATAGCGCTGGCCAGCGATCTCTACCGGTTGGGCGTTAAACGGCTGGGCCAGCTCCAGCAGCGGCGCCGGGAGGCCGGGCCCGTCGTCGGCCAGGCGGATCAAGCCAGCATAAAGCTCGAGCCCGACTCGGCTGCGGGCGTAACGCAGGGCGTTGGTGAGCAGGTTGGCCAGGGCGCGCTCGAGCTCGCGGGCGTCGACTGTAGCGCTGGCGCTCCCTCGCACCTCGATAACTACCCCGCGCTCAGCCGCCAACGGTTGCACGCGCTCGGCTAGACCCCGCACCAAAGCGCCCAGGTCGCAAGGCTCGCGATTGAGAGTTACCCCATCGCGCTCATACTTGTGCGCGTCCACCAGCTTTTGCACCAGCTCGGTCAGCCGCCGGTTCTCCTCAAGCAGCTGCCCTACCAGCATCACCCGCTCCTGGCGCGACAGCCGGTCGTTATCGCGAATAGCCGCCAGCAGATGATTAGCTGCGATCAGCGGCGTCTTGAGGTCGTGCATCAGGGTAGCCATGAACGAGTTGCGCCGCGCCTGCTCGAGGTTGACCTGGGCCAGTAGCTGATTAAACGTCTGTTTGAAGGCCGCAATTTCGACCGGGTCGGTCAGCAGCAGCGGCAGGCCGGGGCGCGGGTTACGGGTGCTGCGCTGCAAGGACTCGATCTGCTCGGCTAAGCGGGTCAGCGGCGCCAAGAGCTGGCGCGACAGCAGATAGCCCATGCCGCCGGAAACGGCCACGGCCGCCAGCAGCCAGACTGCCAGCGCTAGCCACAGCTGTAGCGGCACCTGAAGCTCCCGCCAGAAGCCCACCATAATGACCGCTAGCACCGCGTTAGGCAAAAACGACAGCAGCGCCACCACCAGCGCCACCTGCACGCGCAGGCTGCGCAGCTGGTTAGGACGCGCTCCAGCCATTACTCGTCGCCGGCTAATACCGCCAGGAAGGCCTCTTGCGGCACCGAAACCGAGCCGAGCTGCTTCATCCGCTCCTTCCCTTTTTTCTGCTTTTCTAACAGCTTGCGCTTGCGGGTGATGTCACCGCCGTAGCACTTGGCCAGCACATCCTTGCGAAAAGCCCGCACCGTAGCCCGGGCCAAGATCTTGCCGCCAATAGCAGCCTGGATCGGCACCGCGAACATCTGCCGGGGGATGACCTCAGCCATCTTGTCGACGATTTTGCGCCCGATGGCGTAGGCCTTATCGCGATGAGCGATGATCGAGAGCGCATCGACCCGCTCTTCGTTGACCAGGATATCGATCTTGACCAGGTCGCCGGGGCGATACTCCAGCGGCTCGTAGTCCATACTGGCATAGCCGCGGCTGAGACTCTTGAGGCGGTCGTGAAAGTCGTAGAGGATCTCGCCGAAGGGGACTTCATAGCGCAGCTCAACCCGGCGGCCGTGGTAGATCATGTTATTAAGGGCTCCCCGCCGCTCGTTCAAGAGCCCCATCACTCCGCCGATATACTCCTCGGGGGCGTAGACGGTCAGCTTGACGTAGGGCTCCAGAATCCGCGCCGTCTTATCGGGTGGGGGCAGTTCGGCGGGGTTCTGGATTAAGCGGCTCTGGCCACCCACCAGTTCAACTTGATAGACCACCGCCGGAGCGGTAGCGATCAGCGCCAGATCGAACTCGCGCTCGAGCCGCGCCTGAACAATGTCGGCGTGGAGCAAACCGAGGAAGCCGCAACGAAAGCCAAAGCCCAGCGCCTCACTGGTCTCGGGCTCGAAGGTGAAGGCGGCGTCGTTGAGGCTGAGCCTTTCCAGCGCTTCGCGCAGCCGTGGGTAATCATCGGGGGCGGTCGGGTACAGCCCCGAAAAGACTACCGGGCGAGCCGGCTTGAAGCCCGGCACCGGCTGGGGCGCGGGCCGCGCGACAAAGGTGATGGTGTCGCCAATCTGAGTATCGGCGATGTTCTTAATAGCGGCGGTGAACCAACCCACCTCGCCGGGGCCAAGCGCCTCGGAGACGGTCGGCTCGGGCGCGAAATAGCCGACCCGATCGATCTCGAAGCTCTTGCCGGTGCTCATCACCAGGAGCTGGTCGCCCTTCTTGATGCTGCCATCAAAGATCCGCACAAAGGGGATCACCCCCTGGTAGGAGTCGTATACGGCGTCAAAGATCAGGCCTCGCAGCGGCGCGGCAGGGTCGCCCTGGGGCGGCGGCAGGTGAGCCACGATAGCCTCGAGCATCGCCGCGACGTTCTGACCGGTTTTAGCCGAGACTGCTACCGCGTGATCACCGGGAATACCTACTACTTCCTCGAGCTCCTCAATGGCTGCCGCCGGATTGGCGTTAGGAAGGTCGATCTTGTTAATGACCGGCAGCACTTCCAGGCCGTTATCGACCGCCAAGTGGGCGTTATGGATAGTCTGCGCCTCCACCCCCTGGCTGGCGTCGATGACTAACAGCACCCCTTCGCAGGCGCGCAAAGCTCGCGACACCTCGTAGTTAAAGTCCACATGCCCTGGGGTGTCGATCAGGTTGAACATCACCCGTTGACCGCTCTGCGCAGTGTAAAAGAGCCGCACCGGGCTGGCCTTGATGGTAATGCCACGCTCACGCTCGAGCTCTAGCGTATCGAGCATCTGATCGCGCCGGTGACGCTCGCTGACCGACTGGGTCAGCTCCAGAATGCGGTCGGCCAGCGTTGACTTGCCGTGGTCGACATGCGCGATGATTGAAAAGTTGCGAATCTCCACAGGCCTATTGTACGGCTTCGCCTCGGCGCTTCGCTGACACGGCTTCGCCTCGGCGCTTCGCTGACACGGCTTCGCCTCGGCCCCTTCACTTCGCAGGCTCAGTGCAAGCGCTGCGCTCAGGGCAAGGCTTCGCTGACACGGCTTCGCCTCGGCAAAGAGCCTGTAGCTTGTGGCGGGTAGCTTGTAGGACAATCCCACCAGCTACAAGCCACTGGCCACTAGCCTTTCATCCCTTTCTCAGCGCAAAAACGGGTTGCTCCGCTTCTCGGCACCGATAGTGGTAGCCGGGCCGTGACCAGGATAGACCCGAGTGGTGTCAGGGAGGGTCAGCAGCTCTTGACGGATGCTGGTTAAGAGCAGCTCATGGTCGCCGCCGGGTAGGTCGGTGCGGCCAATAGAGCCGCGAAAGAGCACATCGCCAGCTATGACCAGCTCTTCTCTGGACAGGTGAAAGGCCATATGCCCGGGAGCGTGACCCGGAGTGTGGCGGCAGTATACGCGCAAACCCCCGACCGTCAAGACCTGCCCCGCTGACAGCGGCAGCGTCTCGGCAGGCGGCTGCCTGATGGTTATCTCCCAGCGCGCCGCAGCCTGAGCCGCCTGGGCTAAAAGTGGCTGGTCGGCCGGATGGAGATAGACAGGGACATCCCACACCTCCTTGATGTCGGCAATCGCTCCCACATGGTCGAAGTGGGCATGCGTCAACCAGATCGCCGCCAAGGTAAAGCCGTGCCCGGTTACAGCCTTGATCAGCCGCGGCCCCTCGTCGCCGGGGTCGATCAGCACTGCCACCCCCTGGTCGGGGTCGGCTAGCAGGTAACAGTTCTCTTGCAGCGGCCCCACGGTGTGGCACGACAGGTGATAGTTCATGTTAGCCAGCATCTTAGCCTGTCAGCCTTGTTCTGACTAGCCTTCAGGAGCGCCGCAGCGAGCGCAGCCAGGTCCATAAGATCTCGCCGTACATCTTGAGCCGGATCAATAGGCCCCGCAGCAGGCCGTGCTTCTCCTCCTTGATAACCTGCGACACGCCCGAGAGCGGTACGTCCATGATGCGCCAGTTGGCCCGCTTGGCGTGCTTGGTAATGGCGATCTCTACGCCGTAGCGGCTCTCCTTGAGCCCTTCGACCTCGAGCAGCCGGGTCCGCAACACCGCCCGCTGACCGCTGAGCTGTGGGGCCAACTTCTGGGCCATCTCGGTCGACCAGCGCCCGCCCACGAACACCCCCCGCGCCATATCGACCTGACCGCGCAGCACCGGCTCAGCCAACTGCCGCAGGTGCTCGACTTGCAGGTTGGTCAGGTCGGCATCGATCAATACGACCACGTCAGTATCGAGATGCGCAGCTCCAGCATAGACCGCCCCCCCCTTGCCGCAGTTGCTGCCAAGACTCAACACCTCGGCCTGAGCTTGCCTAGCTACTTCTGCGGTGCCGTCCTCGGAGCCATCATCGACCACTAGCACCGGACCCAGCCTGCTGGCTGTAGCGGTCTTGACCACCGCTGCTACGAAGGCTTCCTCGTTGTAGGCCGGAATCAGGATGGCGCAGCGCATAGCAAGGCGCAGTGTACTCTATGGTTGAGCCTGGCACCAATAGCGAAGGCTGGCGCGAGGCTCCCCTGCCACATCAATGAGCGCTCGATCGAATAAAGGAATAAACGGGTGACCCGCACCTAGTGGCCGCAAACTGCGAGGGTTGTTAGCATTCAATTACGCCAGTTTCTGACAGGCTTGTTCTCTCTTCTGAAAGCATACGATGCCGTCCGCTGTCATCTTGCTGAGGGTGCCTTGTATCTCCGCATACTCCTCTTGAGTGTATATGTGGGGTTCAAGGCGGGGGATGTCAAATACGTGCTTGACAAGTGCGAAAGCATCATCTCGCCTTTTTCCATGATAAACCACCAGGAGGTCAACATCGCTTCCCACAGTGTAGTTCTCCTTGGCATAAGATCCAAAAAGCACGACTCGGACCAGGGGCAGCCTGCTCTCGAGCTCCCCCAGCCTCTGTGCGATAATGCTTAGGATCCTACCCTGGTCAAACTCGGGATAAAAGATCCGCACAGAACTTGATGATCCTTTCTGCATGGGCGATAAGCCTACTGGCCTCTTCTTTGATATATCGTGTCCTGGGAGAGCCTGATGGGTGGGCATCGGGATATCTGGTGGGGATGTAAGCCTTATCTAGCTCCAATGCCCCATCGATCAGCTCACCAGGCACCGGATGCCTTTTGGCAAGCTCCTTAAGTAGATCGGCCACAGAGTGGCCCCAGGCCACGGCACCCATCTTGTTAAAAACCGCTTTTACCGCCTTTTGTGTGGCCTGCTGGGAGGAAAAACAGGCCCACTCATAAAAGCCGTGCTCCATGTCGCTCTTGGCATGGGCCAAGTCTCCCTCTGCCTGATCCATCCAGTCACGGCTTCGTTCCACGTCTACACCATACCTCGAGGTGCCTGACGGTATTTAAGTTGCTATCACCCTAGTAGCAAGCACACCTACTGCCTGAGCAGTTCGCTCACCTCGCCAAAAGTGATCAGCACGATAAAGGCCATCAACACCACAAAGCCCATAAAGTGAATAAACTCCTCCTGGCCGGGCTTAAACGGCTTGCCGCGGATGGCCACCACCATGGCTAACAGCATCCGGCCGCCGTCGAGTCCGGGGATCGGCAACAGGTTGAAGATCGCCAGCGAGAAGTTGATGATTCCTGCCAAGAACAGAATCTGCGCCACACCTACGGCTCGAGTGGCCTGGCCGACAGCGCTGACGATGCCGACCGGCCCGGCCACCTCCTCAGTCCGTTGACCGATGAAGGTCTGACCGAACGCCCGCACGAAGCCGCTGACCGCTTCTGGCACCACTCTGACCATAAAACTGAGTGACTCTACAGCGGCCTGCCCAAAGCCGACGCGCTCGCTAGGGATCATACCAACCGACACGCCAAAGATGGGGCGGCTGCCGTCAGGGTTAAGAGTCGGTGCCCAATGCGTTTCTAGGGTCACCTGCTGGTCGCCGCGCTGCAAAACCAGGACCAGCGGCCCATCCTGCCTGAAGGCGCCTACCAGCGCTTCTGGGGTCGGTGCTGCGATGCCATTGACAGACAGCACCAAATCGCCCGGCCTGACCCCTAGCGCTTCGGCAGGTGAGCCCCGCACCACCGCGGCGAAGCCGATAGCCAGCGGCACCTCGCCGGCGGTGCGAAAGGCCGGGTTCAGGGTCGCTGCCGAGGCCAGCAGGATCACCGCCAGGATAAAGTTGGCAATGACTCCACCGACTAGCACCCAGAGCTTTTGCGGCAGCGTCTTGGTGGCAAAGCCGTGCGCCGGGTTCTGGAGATTGCCGTAGGCATCAGGCTCGGCGGCCAGTCCTGGCAGATCGACATAGCCTCCCAGGGGGATGGCAGAGATGCGCCACTCGGTACCCCGCCACTGCTTACGCCACAAAATCGGTCCGAAGCCGATGCTAAAAGCGCGCACCGGCAAACCCACCCGGCGCGCGTTGAAGTAGTGAGCCAACTCGTGAACCAGCACGGAAACGGTTATGATCAGTAAAACAATCAGCGCAGTAAGCATCAAGTTAGCCTAGCAGAGTCCGGGGTGAGAACGCGGTTAGCTGCGGTACCCTTGGCTAAGGCGGCGCTCGAGCAGCTGCACCTGAATCGCCCGGATCATGTCGGTCTTGCTCAAGACGCCCATTAAGCGCCCTTCCTCATCGACCACGATTAAGCGGCCAAAGTTCCGCTCGGCCATCTTCTTAAACGCCTCGAGCGCCTCGGTCTGCCAAGTCACCATGGGCACGGCGCGCTGCATGATCTCCCCGACGGTGGTAGTCTCGGTAACTTCGGGGCGTTGCGCGTCGGATAAGTCCACTAGCCCCACCACCTGGCCGTAAAGGTCGATCACCGGGTAGCCCAAGTGCCGCTCTTGCAGCATCAAGCCGACTAGCTCCTTGACCATCACGTGCGGCGTCACCGCCGTCGGGTTAGGGGTCATTAACTGCTCTACCCTGATCCCCCTGAGCATCTCGCTGGCCACGGTGTACTGCGCCTCGGCGCCGACCGCAGTGTAGATGAAAAAGGCGATCAAGACCAGGAAGAAGTTGAACCCCAAGAGGCCGACAATACCGAGCAGCACGGCTAAGCTGCGGCTGATGGTGGCGCTGATCTCGGTAGCGCGCAGCTCGCCTAAGCGCAGTGCCAACAGCGAGCGCAGCACCCGCCCGCCATCGAGCGGCAGCGCCGGCAGCAGGTTAAAGATCGCCAGGGCGAGGTTGGCAAAGATCAGGTAGACCAGCACAAAAGCTGCCGCTGCGCCGAGCTGGGCAGTCTGCACCACCAGCCAGGCCAGACCGGCCAGGGCCAGGCTGGTAAGCGGCCCGGCGATGGCAATGACCGCCTCGGCGCCGCGCCGTTTGGGCATCTCCTCGAACTGCGCCACGCCGCCTAACAGCCAGAGCGTGATCTCCTTAATTTTAGCGCCATAGCGCTGGCCGACAAAGGAGTGCCCTAGCTCGTGGATGAGCACGCTTAAAAACAGCCCCACCGCCGCCGCCAGGCCGAGCAGGTAGGGGGTTAATCCCTCGGTGAGTTGCGGCTGCCGCGCCAGGCCGAAAGTCTGTAAAAACATCGGCAGTTGGCTGCCGATCAGCCAGGCAAAGAGCGGCAGGATCAGAAACAGGCTAAAGTCGAGCTTAATCGGAATGCCCAGCAGCTTAAACGGCAGAGTGACGCCGACGCGGAACATGCACCAATACTACACCGCCCTCAGCCAGCCAGTGAGCTGGTCAGCTACTCAGGCTATCAGCAAAAACGCTGACAGCCTGATAGTCTTGCCGCTACCGGCTACTGGTAGTCTTCCAGAGGCGGATGGGCTGGGATCGTCACAAGATGAAGACAGGGCTGATCTTTGCTCGAGTACCTGAATACTGATTCTCGGCGAGCCTGTCACGCCGACAGCGCCGCCGCCCGCGCCCAGCGGTCGATCTCGGCGATCGCCTCCCAGGCCAGCGGCAACTGAGGAGTCTTCTCTAGGACGCGCTCGAGCACCTTGGGGATGTCGGTAAACTTGATGCGGCCTTGCAAGAACGCCATTACCGCTATTTCGTCGGCGGCGTTTAAGGCTACCGGCGCCACCCCGCCGCGTCGGCCAGCTTCATAAGCCAGCGCCAACGCCGGGAAGCGCTTAACGTCCGGCGGATAAAACTCCCATATACCTAAGATGGGCAGCGGCGCCAGCGGGACGGGCGGGCGCTTGGGGTATTCGATGCCGTACTGGATCGGCAAGCGCATATCGTGCGGGCCGACCTGGGCTTTCAGGCTGCCGTCATTAAAGCGCACCAGGCCGTGTACCAGCGACTGCGGATGGATGACCACTTTGATCTTATCGAGCGGCAGCTCGAACAGGAAATGCGCCTCGAGCACCTCCAGCCCTTTGTTAAAGAGCGTGGCGGAGTCGATGGTCACTTTGTGGCCCATGTTCCAGGTCGGGTGCTTAAGGGCCTGCTCCGGCGTCACAGCGCCAAGATCTTCCGGTGCGGTGCGAAACGGCCCGCCAGAGGCGGTCAGAATTAGCTCGGCGACATCCTCAGATCGTTCGCCCAGCAAACATTGAAACAGCGCCGAGTGCTCGGAATCGACCGGGGTCAGGCGCGCCCCGTGCGCCCTGGCCACCTGCCAGACCAGCGGCCCGGCCACTACCATAGCCTCCTTGTTGGCCAGCGCCAGGTGGCGACCGGCACGTAGCGCAGCCAGGGTAGGCTCAAGCCCAGCCATACCGGGGATGGCGGCTACTACTGTGTCGGCCTCGAGCTGCGCTACCTCGTCGGCCTCGGCCAGGCGGGTGCCTTCCGGTAGGGCCTGGCGCACTCGCTGGACGGCTTCGGGCGCGCAGGAGACCAGTAGCGGCCGGAAACGCCGGGCTTGCTTTAGCAACAGCTCGCTATTGTGGCCGGCGGCCAAGCCCACCACCTGGTAGCCGCGCCAAGCGGCCACCTCGAGCGCCTGGGTACCGATCGAGCCGGTCGAGCCGAGGATGACAATGCGCTTCATAGTGGTATTGTCACCTATTTTGGGGCAATTGCGCCATTGTCAGCCCGGCAGGTAGTTGGTAGAATCCAGACACCCCGCAGGCTGCTAAGGCCGTGCCGAAACGGAGAGAGCATGTTAGTGACAGAGTGGATGACCAAAACACCCCGCACCGTGAGCAGTCGAACCCCGGTTATGGAAGCGATGCAGCTCATGAAGTCGGGCGGCTATCGGCGCCTGCCGGTAGTGGATGGCGGCACCCTGGTAGGGATCGTTACCGACCGTGATCTCAAAGAGGCCACCCCCTCCAAGGCGACCACGTTGTCGGTCTATGAGCTGAACTATCTGCTCAGCAAGCTTACCGTCAAGGATGTCATGAGCACGCCGGTTATCACTATCGGCTCGAGCGACCCTGTCGAGCGCGCCGCGCTGCTAATGGAAGAGCACAAGATCTCCGGGCTGCCGGTAGTAGACGATGAGCAGTTGGTCGGCATCTTCACCATCACCGACCTGCTGCGGGCCTTTGTGGCGGTGTTGGGGCTGCGCGAGGGCGGCACCCGGGTCGAGGTCTCTTTGCCCGACGAACCAGGGGTGCTGGCTCGCGTCGCTAACGTGGCGGCCCCCTCAAATATCGTGGCAGTAGTAACAGCGGGGTTTGAAGCGGGCCAGCGCCGCAAGCTGGTCTTGCGGGTAGTTGGCGAGGGCTCGGCGCAGTTTCCCGAGCGTCTCAAGGAACAAGGGGTCGAGGTCCTAGACGTCCGCTAGGTCTTGTCATGGGCGATTTGCTAAGCGAGCAGCTAGCCGCTGCGGTCCGTGGTGGCAAGGTCGCTTCAAGCAGTTTTTTGGAGCCAGAAGAGGCCGACCGCCTGGCCGCTGAGTTGCGTGCCAAAGGTGTATCCGTCAGCGTTACGGGCGGCTACCGAGGGGCGCGGCGTCGGGTGGTCACTGCTCATCCCGAGCAGCTCCCCACTGCCGGACCGGCCCTCACCGCGCTCTACGCACCAGGCCTGAGCGATCCGCCAGAGTTACAGGCAGCCCTGCGCCGACACGGCCTGGAGGCTGGGGAGATCGGTGATGTGTTGAAGTATCAGGGCGGCTTAGGCGTGGTCGTTAGTCGGCGGGTCAAAGACCACGCGCTGAGCCTGCGCGCGCTTGGTGGGCTGGAGCTGCGCTGGCAGGAGGTGGCACTAACGCATCTCGGCAGCGGTGCAGAAAAGCGCTGGCAGGCGATAGTCCCGGCCCTACGCCTCGACGCCCTAGGAGCTAAGGCTTTTGGCGTGTCGCGCGCTTATTTCAGCAAGGGGATCGCCGGGGGTAAGGTCAGCATCAACGGCCAGCCAACCCATAAGGCCAGTGTGGTTAGCGCTGGTGACGAGATCTTTGCCGAGGGCTTAGGGCGTTTTCGGCTGCTCTCGGTTACCGGCGAAACGCGGCGCGGCAACCTCAAGGTTGAACTGTTGGTCGAACGCTAGAGCCGGACCCGCTTGCCACCTTGACGAGCCTTGAAGATGAGGCGCGCCGGCACTTCCTTAAAACCCAGATCCTCGCGGATGCGGTTTAGCAGGTACTGCTCGTAGGCACGGGTCACGAACCGCTCGCTATTGACAAAGATCATAAAAGTCGGCGGCGCAATCTCAACCTGGGTAGCATAAAGCAGCTTCAAGGGCCGCCCCTTGAAGTTAGGCGGCGGCTGGCGCATCGCCCACTGCGTAAGCCAGCCGTTTAGCTCGCTGGTAGCTACGCGGTAGCGCGCCATGTCGTAGAGGCGGACGACTGTAGCTAACAGGTCGTGCAGGCCGTAACTGTTAAGGGCGCTGGTAAAAACCAGGGGCGCAAAGCCAACCGGATTAAGCTGTTGTCTCAGCGCCCGTTCGGTCTCGGCTAAAGTCTCGTCAGGGACCAGATCCCACTTGTTGGCAGCGATAACTACCGGCTTGCCGGCAGACATGGCTAGATTGGCAATGCGCAGCTCATGGTCGCCTAGCTCGAAAGGGTCGATCACCAGCACCGCCACGTCGGCGCGATTAAGCGCCTCCTCGGAGCGGAGCTTGGCGTAGTACTCCAGGTTCTCGGGTTTGCGGCGGAGCCCGGCAGTATCGA
>JGI24108J20142_1000217_pt1 | contig 12938 bp, 9 predicted proteins | sample SubbioR11_8A_Apr_FD_20142 | JGI IMG/M metagenome (IMG submission 20142)
CCCGCCGCTGCTGTGGCGGCGGTGCGAGGCGGTGGCCGCGGTGCTGGCCGCGGTGGGCGGCATCGCGGCGTTCGCATTGGCCGGCGGTGTCCTACTGTTGGGGGCGGTCGTAGCCACGTTGATCGGCGCGCCCGGGGCGGTCAGCCTGCGTTTGCTGCGGCAAGTCCTGGCACGGCGTGCCATCGACCGCGCGTTGATCGAGGCGCTGCACCAGGCGCGACAGCCGGGGCTGAGTCACCCCGTCCTGCGCCGAGTGAAGTAGCCGAGACTTCGTTGGTCCGGTCACAAACACGACACGCCAAGTGCCTGTCGGCGCAGGAGATTTCGGTCGCGGTTCAGTTAAGCGCGGCTGGCGACCCTTAACCCGACGCCCCGCTGCCGCAGCAGCCGGCCGAATATCTCACCTCGGCGAATTCGCCCGCCCACTACATCTCAAGCGTAGAACCGTGCGCACGAACGACGGTTCTACGCTTCGGCTGTAGCTGAGCAGGGCTTCGTCAACCGCGCGCCGCCGCCGCCAGCGCCCCGTCATCGCCACGACAACCCTTGCCACGTACGGACAGCTGCCGTACATTCCGCGCAGGGAGACAACGATGGCCAACCAAGACACCCCTGACACCACCCGCGACGCCAGGCTGGAAGCCCGCGTGTCAGCAGCGCAGAAGAGCTTGCTCCAGCAGGCGGCGGCACTCTCTGGCCGCACGCTGAGCGAGTTTGTGGTCGCCAGCGCGCAGGACGCGGCGCGCCGGGTGATCGCGGAGCACGAATCGATCCGCCTGTCTCGCGAAGAGCAGCTGGCCTTCGTGCAGGCCCTGCTGAACCCGCCGGAACCGAGCGCGCGCCTCAGGCGCGCGGCCAAGGCCTATCGCCAAAAGGTCGGCCAACGCACCGGCGCCTAGCCGGTGGACTTGACCCGCATCACTGTCGAGCCCCTGGGCCGGCAGCACGACCGAACGGCCTTCCATTGCGGCGCGGAGGCGCTCGACCGCTATCTGAAACAGCAGGCCAGGCAGGACGCCGAAAAGCGTGTCGCCGCGCCGTTCGTGGCCGTCAGCCCGCCCGACACGCGTGTGCTTGGCTACTACACCCTTTCGGCGTCGGTACTGACCGTGGCTGACCTGCCTGACGACTTGGCTCGCAAGCTGCCCCGCTATCCGCAGCTCCCAGTCACCCTGCTGGGCCGGCTGGCCGTCGATCAGTCCGCCCGGGGCCAAGGACTCGGGGAACATCTGCTTCTGGACGCACTGAACCGCAGCCTCACCCATGCCGACCAGATTGCGGCCATGGCCGTGGTGGTCGATGCCAAGAACGACGCCGCCGTCGCCTTCTACCGGCACTATGGCTTTGCCCCCCTGCAGGCCCAGCCGCGCCGCTTGTTCGTGCCGATGCGCTTGGTTGCGCAGCTTCTGGGGTAGCGGGCGATGGAGCTCATCGACAACATCAACCGCTTGCTGGGAGACGACCTCAAGCGCGCGTTGAAGCCCGGCGCCCGCCTGAAGGTCGCCGCCTCGTGCTTCTCGATGTACGCCTTCGAGGCCCTGAGGCAGGAGCTTGAGCAGGTCGACGAACTGCAATTCATCTTCACGTCGCCCACCTTCGTGGCGGAGGAGGTGACGGACAAGATCCGCAAGGAGCGTAAGGAATTCCATATCCCCAAGCTCAACCGCGAGCGCAGTCTGTACGGCAGTGAGTTCGAGATCCATCTGCGCAACAAGCTCACCCAGCGCGCCATCGCGCGTGAGTGCGCCGACTGGCTGCGCCGCAAGGCGCGCTTCATGTCCAACCGCACCCAGGCGCCGATGCAGCCGTTCGCCTGTGTCGAGGCGGGCGACGCTGGCGCTGGCGATGCGCGAACCGTCTACATGCCCCTGCACGGCTTCACCGCGGTGGACCTCGGCTACCAGCCCGGCAACGCCGTCTCGAATCTTGTCAACAAGCTGGACGAGCCGCCCTTCACGGCGACCTATCTCCAGCTCTTCGACCAGATCTGGAACGACGCCGAAAAGGTCGAGGACGTGACCGCCGCCATCGTCGACCACATCGCCACCGTCTACAAAGAGAACTCGCCCGAGAGCATCTACTTCCTGATGCTCTACAACATCTTCAATGAGTTCCTGGGCGATGTGGACGAGGATGTGCTGCCCAACGACCGCACGGGCTACCAGGATACGCTGATCTGGCAGAAGCTCTTCAACTTCCAGCGCGATGCGGCCACCGGCATCATCAACAAGCTCGAAACCTACAGCGGTTGCATCCTGGCCGACAGCGTGGGCCTGGGCAAGACCTTCACCGCGCTGGCCGTCATCAAGTACTACGAGCTGCGCAACAAGTCGGTGCTGGTGCTGTGCCCCAAGAAGCTGGCTGACAACTGGCTCACCTTCAATCACAACCTCAAGACCAACCTCTTCGCGAAAGACCGCTTCAGCTACGACGTGCTGTGCCACACGGACTTGAGCCGCACCAGCGGCGAATCTTTCGGTACTGCGCTGAACCGCGTGAACTGGGGCAACTACGACCTCGTCGTCATCGACGAGTCGCACAACTTCCGCAACAACGATGTCTTCAAGGAGCGGGAGACGCGCTACCAGAAGCTGATGAACCAGGTCATCAAGCAAGGCGTCAAGACCAAGGTGCTGATGCTCTCGGCCACGCCTGTGAACAACCGCTTCAACGACCTGCGCAATCAGCTGGCACTGGCGTACGAAGGCGACTCCGAGAACCTGAGCAAGAAGCTGCGCACCGGCAAGTCGGTGGAGGAGATCTTCCGCCACGCCCAGGCGGCCTTCAACACCTGGAGCAAGCTGCCGGTCGAAGAGCGCACCGCCCGCGCCATCCTCGACGCGCTGAACTTCGACTTCTTCGAGCTGCTGGACAGCGTGACCATCGCCCGCTCCCGCAAGCACATCCAGACCTTCTACGACACCACCGACATCGGCCAGTTTCCGGAGCGACGCAAACCGCTGTCGCACCACTGCCCCATCACCCACCGCAGCGACGTGATGGGCTTCAACGACATCTTCAGTCACCTCTCGCGGCTGAAGCTGGCCGTCTATGCACCATTGAGCTACATCCTGCCGAGCCGGCTGAAGAAGTACGAAGCGATGTACGACACCCAGGTGTCCAGCGGCGGCGGCAAACTTCGTCAGATCGACCGCGAGCAGAGCCTGCAGGCCTTGATGACGGTGAACCTGCTCAAGCGCCTGGAAAGCTCGGTGCATGCATTCAGGCTCACGCTGCGCTCGCTGCGCAGCAACCACACAGGCACACTGGCCCGCATCAATGCGTTCAAGAAGGACGGCCGCGCGGCCACCGTGGCGGACTTCACCGATGCCTTCTCCGACCTGGACCCTGAAGACGACGACTTGCCCGATCTCGAGGGCCTGGGCGGCGCAGGCTCGGATGCCGTGGGCGGCAAGATCAAGATCAGCCTGGCCGACATGGACCTGCCGCGCTGGGAGCATGAGCTGGCTGAAGACCTGAAGCTCATCGAAGCCCTGCTGGCCTCCATGGACCAGGTGACGCCACAGGAAGACGCCAAGCTCCAGCACCTGAAAGCCCACGTGCTGGGCAAGATCGGCCAGCCCATCAACCCGGGCAATCGCAAGGTGCTGATCTTCACGGCCTTTGCCGACACAGCCGACTACCTCTACGCCAACCTGGCGCCCGAGCTGTTGCAGCGGCTGCGCCTGCACAGCGCCAAGGTCACCGGCAAGGACAGGCCCGCCTCCACGTTGCAAGCTGGCTACGACTTCCAGGAACTGCTGACCCTGTTCTCGCCACGGTCGAAGCAGCGGGCGGACGTGCTGCCCGGCGAGCTGAACGAGATCGACCTGCTGATCGGCACCGACTGCATCTCCGAAGGCCAGAACCTTCAGGACTGCGACTACGTCATCAACTACGACATCCACTGGAACCCGGTGCGCATCATCCAGCGCTTCGGCCGTGTAGACCGCATCGGCTCGCCCAACAAGACCATCCAGCTCGTCAACTACTGGCCCGACATCTCGCTGGACGAGTACATCAACCTCAAGGAGCGCGTCGAGAGCCGGATGATGATTGCCGATGTCACCGCGACCGGCGACGACAACGTGCTGAGCTCTCAAGCCAACGATGTGTCGTACCGCAAGGAGCAGCTGCGCCGCCTGCAGGAGGAAGTGATCGAACTGGAAGACGTGAAGACCGGCGTCTCGATCACCGACCTGGGCCTGAACGACTTCCGCATGGACCTTCTCAACTACGTGAAGGAACACGGCGAGCTGGCCCACACGCCCAACGGCATGCACGCCGTGGTGCCCGCACAGCCTGAAGCAGGCCTGATGCCCGGCGTGATCTTCACGCTGCGCAACCGGCACAACGGGGTCAATGTCAACGACCATAACCGCCTGCACCCGTATTACCTCGTCTACATCAGCCGCCAGGGCGAGGTGATCCACGACCACAGCGAAGTCAAGCGCCTGCTGGACCTGGTGCGCTCGGCCTGCAAGGGGCGCAGCCAGCCGATGCCTGAGGCCTGCCGACGCTTCAACCTGGAGACGTCCGATGGCCGGCAGATGCAGGTCTACTCCGACCTGCTGGGCCAGGCCATCCGCTCGATGATCCAGGTGAAGGAAGAGAAGGACCTGGACAGCCTGTTCACCGCCGGCCGCACCACAGCACTGGTGGGCGCCATCGCCGGCCTCGACGACTTCGAGCTGATCACCTTCCTCGTCATCCAGGAGGGTGGATGACCGGTTCCGCCGCACGCCCTGCGTCGCACGCCGCCTTCGTGCGCTACCCGCCGCAGGCAGCGTTTGGCCGCACGCTGCCCAAGAGCAAGCTCTACGCGCACAGCCACGCCGGCACGCGGCTGAAGAACCTGTTCGTGCAGCAGGTGGAGCAGATCGTCTGGCAGTTCAAGCTGGCGCCCGAGACCATCAACCTGCCGGCGCGGCCGACGGTGCCCGAGATCCAAGTGTTCGCGATTCAGCTGAAGACACCGGAACTGAGCTTCGACGTGCTGCGCGCCATCGACCAGGCGGTGCAGTTCCCGATCATCTTCGAGCTGGCGCATGCGGGCCGAGTGCAGGTGGTGGCCTGCCACAAGCGCCCGAATGAAGCCGATGCCAGCCGGTGGGTGCTGAGCGACTACTTTGCCAGTGGCTGGCTGGCCAACCATGCCGAACGCGGTGCGATGCCCGTGGCGCTGCACTTGGGCGGCCTTTACGAGCAGTTGCTGCGCGCCTTGCTGCCATTGCCCGCCCGTCCACACGAAACCTTGGCCGAGCACGTCGCCAGGCTGGATGCGCTGGCGGCCAAGCAGCGTGAGGCGGACAAGACGGCCGCGAAGCTGGAGAAGGAAAGACAGTTCAACCGCAAGGTCGCGATCAATGCCGACCTGCGCCGGCTCCAAACGGAGTTGGAGGCCCTGCGCCGCTGATCCGTTACGCTCGGCGGCAGCTACCAAGAAGACCATGGACAAACTGAAGATGCATTCCCCCGACCTCACGCAGGACCACATCGCACGCCTGCGGGAGCTGTTTCCCGGCTGCGTGACCGAGGCCAAGGGCGACGATGGTGCGGTCCGACTGGCGGTGGACTTCGACCAGCTGCGGCAGGAGCTATCGGGCACGCTGGTCGAGGGGCCGCAGGAGCGGTATCAGCTGAACTGGCCGGGCAAGCGCGAGGCGCTGCTGACAGCGAATGCGCCGATCGCCAAGACGCTACGCCCGTGCCGTGATGAGAGCGTGGAGTTCGACACCTCGAAGAACCTGTTCATCGAGGGGGACAACCTTGATGCGCTGAAGCTGCTGCAAGAGGCGTATCTCGGCAAGGTGAAGTTGATCTACATCGACCCGCCATACAACACCGGCCGAGACTTCATCTACGACGACGACTTCAGTGACGACGTTGAGAGCTATCTGCGCCAATCGAATCAGACCGACGCCGCCGGTGGTCGGCTGGTCGCCAATACCGAGGCCAACGGCCGTTTCCATTCGGATTGGCTCAGCATGGTGTACCCGCGATTGCGGCTTGCCAGGAATCTGCTAAAGGACGATGGCGTTATCTTCATCTCAATCGACGACAACGAGGTAGAAAACCTGCGAAAGCTATGCAACGAGATATTCGGGGAAAGCAACTTCATTGCTCAGATAATTTGGCAGAAAGTCTTTGCCCCGAAGAACAGCGCGCGATGGTTCTCGGAGGATCATGACTACATTCTTCTGTATGCAAAGAATTCGGATATGTGGACTCCTCGTTTGTTGCCGCAATCTCAGGATATGCTGTCCCGATATAAAAACCCCGACCACGATCCACGTGGACCATGGCAATCCGACAACCTCACCGCGAGAAACAGGTATGACGCTGGACTCTATTCGGTGGAGTGCCCATCAGGGCGCGTGATCGATGGGCCGCCCAAAGGAAGATACTGGGGCGTAAGCAAGCAGGAGTTTGAGAGACTCAATGCCGACAAACGAATTTGGTGGGGTGCCGGCGGCGACAACATGCCCCGTCTCAAGCGATTTCTGTCGGAAGTTCAGCAGGGTAGAGTTCCTCAGACCTTATGGTTCTATGAAGAGGTGGGCCATACCCAAGATGCCAAGAAGACGCTACTCAAGTACGTCGAGTTCCAGAATACCGAAAATGTTCTGAACTCGGTTAAGCCAATCGAGTTGATTCAGCGAATACTACAGCTTGCCGGCCAGCCGAACGATGGCGATATAGTGTTGGACTTCTTCAGCGGCAGCGCTACTACAGCTCATGCTGTCCTCAAACAAAACTTCGAAGACAGTGGCAATCGCCGATTCCTTGGTATACAGATTGAGGAGCCGTTGCCGACGCCTGAGTCGGAGATGGCTTCAATTCTGCAGATGGGGCTCAAGCGCATTCGCAATGTAGCCGCTGAACTTCGGGCTCAGCCTGGTGGGGACCAGATTGACTTAGGGTTCCGAGTTCTCAAGATCGAATCGTCCAACATGGCTGATGTCTTCTACGCCCCCGATGCAACCAACCAGGGCGCGCTCGAAGGCTTCACCGACAACATCAAGCCCGACCGCACCGCCGAAGACCTGCTGTTCCAGGTCATGCTGGACTGGGGCGTCGACCTCGCCCTGCCGATCACCCGCCAAACCATCCAGGGCCGCGAAGTTCTCTTCGTCGATGGCAACGCGCTGGCCGCCTGCTTCGACGCTGGTGGCCGTATCGACGAAGCCTTCGTGAAGGAACTGGCCACGCACAAACCGCTGCGCGCCGTGTTCCGCGACGCCGGCTTTGCCGACAGCGCCGCCAAGATCAACGTGGAGCAGATCTTCAAGCTGCTGTCGCCCGCCACCGAAGTGAAGTGCATCTGAGCGCGGTGACGATGAAGCTCAAGTTCAAAACCCAGGCCTATCAGACAGCCGCCGTGCAGGCCGTGGTGGACTGCTTTGCCGGCCAGCCAGCGGCCACAGCCGAGGCCATGCGCTACCGCATCGACCCCGGCACAGGCAAGCGCGGCACCGAAGACCTGTTTGCCGACGGCTTCAAGAACGCCGAGGTGAAACTGTCGGAGCGGCAACTGCTGGAGAACCTGCAGAAGGTGCAGCGCCAACAGAACCTGCCGATTTCGGATGCGTTGGTGAAGTCCAAGGTCTCGCCACTGAACCTGGACATCGAGATGGAGACGGGCACCGGCAAGACCTACTGCTACATCAAGACCATCTTCGAGCTGAACAAGCTGTACGGCTGGAGCAAGTTCATCATTGTCGTTCCCAGCATCGCCATCCGCGAGGGCGTGGCCAAGTCGCTGGCGATCACGGCCGAGCACTTCCTGGAGGCCTACCAGAAGAAGGTGCGCTTCTTCATCTACAACTCGAAGCAGCTGCACCACCTGGAGAGCTTCTCGTCCGACGCCGGCATCAACGTGATGGTGATCAACGTGCAGGCGTTCAACGCCACCGGCAAGGACGCCCGGCGCATCTACGAGGAGCTGGACGACTTCCAGACGCGCCGCCCCATCGACGTGATCGCGGCGAATCGGCCCATCTTGATCCTGGACGAGCCGCAGAAGATGGAAGGCGGCAAGACGCTCGATTCGCTGGTGAACTTCAAGCCGATGATGGTGCTGCGCTACTCGGCCACCCACAAGACCGCGCACAACAAGGTGCACCGGCTGGACGCGCTGGACGCCTACAACCAGAAGCTGGTGAAGAAGATCGCGGTGCGCGGCATCGCCGTCAAGGGGCTGGCCGGCACCAACGCCTACCTGTACCTGCAGTCGATCGAGATCTCGACAAAGAAGCCGCCCGAGGCGCGGGTGGAGTTGGAGCAGAAGCTCGCCACCGGGCAGATCAAGCGCGTGCTGCGCAAGCTGGGCAAGGGCGACAACCTCTTCGACCTCTCCAACGAGCTCGACCAGTACCGCGGCTATGTGGTGTCGGAGATCGACGCCACAACCGACACGCTGAGCTTCACCAACGGCGTGGAGCTGTTCGTGGGCGAAGCGGCGGGCGACGTGAACGAGGCGACCCTGCGCCGCATCCAGATCCGCGAGGCCATCAAGGCGCACTTCGACAAGGAACAGGCGCTGTTTCCGCAGGGCGTGAAGGTGCTGACGCTCTTCTTCATCGACGAGGTGGCCAAGTACCGCGACTACGCGGCGGCCGACGAGAAGGGCGAGTACGCCCGGGTGTTCGAGGAGGAGTACCAGGCGCAGCTGAACGAGGTGCTGGACCTGGAGCTGCACATGCGCGATGAGGCCTACGTGCAGTACGTGAAAGGCATCCCGGTTGGCAAGACGCACAGCGGCTACTTCTCGATCGACAAGAAGAGCAAGCGCCTGGTGGATCCCGACGTGGCTGCACGCGGGGAGAACGCGGGCCAGTCGGACGACGTGGACGCCTACGACCTGATCCTGAAGGACAAGGAGCGGCTGCTGTCGCTGACCGAGCCGGTGCGCTTCATCTTCTCGCACTCGGCTTTGCGGGAAGGCTGGGACAACCCCAACGTGTTCGTGATCTGCGCGCTGAAGCACAGCGACAACACGATCTCCCGGCGGCAGGAGGTGGGGCGCGGCCTGCGGCTGTCGGTGAACCAGCAGGGCGACCGCATGGACCACCCGGCCACGGTGCACGACGTGAACGTGCTGACCGTGGTGGCCAGCGAGAGCTACAAAGACTTTGTCTCGGCGCTGCAGAAGGACATCAGCGAGTCGCTGTCGGCCCGGCCACGGTTCGCGAACGAGGAGTTCTTCACCGGCAAGGTGCTGCAAACCGCCGCCGGCGTAGTACAGGTCACCCCGCAGCTGGCCAAGCAGATCTACAAGTACCTGCTGAAAAACGACTACACCGACGACGACGACCGCGTCGCGGCGACCTACCACGAGGCCAAGAACAGCGGCACGCTGGCCGCGCTGCCGCTGGAGTTGCAGCCTTACGCCGAGCAAGTGTTCCAGCTGATCGACAGCGTCTTCAGTGACAAGCAGCTGCCGCAGTTCGACGACGACCGCCGGCCCAAGAAGAACCCGCTCAACGACAACTTCGACAAGCAGGAGTTCAAAGCGCTGTGGAGCCGTATCAACCGCAAGGCCGCCTACAGCGTGCGCTTCGACTCGGCAGAGCTGGTCGACAAGGCGGTCGCGGAGATGAATCAGCACCTGCGCGTGACGCCGCTGCAGTACACCATTCAGCGCGGTGAGCAGGCTGACATCACGACGCACGACGATCTGAAGTCAGGCCAGGGCTTCGTGCTCAAGGCGACCGAGACCGAATCGAACCGTCAGCATTCGGTGCACTCTGCGGTCAAGTACGACCTGGTTGGCAAGCTGGCCGAAGGTACTCAACTGACGCGGCGCACGGTGGTGGACATCTTGAAGGGGTTGAACGTCGCCGTCTTCGCCCAGTTCAAGACCAACCCCGAGCACTTCATCGCAGAAGCCCGTCGGCTGATCAATGAGCAGAAGGCCACGATGGTCGTTGAGCACCTGGCCTACGACCCGGTGGAAGAACGCTACGAGCTGGACATCTTCACCGCCGGCCAGACCAAGCAGGACTTCAGCAAATCAGGCGCCAAGCTGGACCGGCACATCTATGACTACGTGCTGACCGACTCGGACACCGAGCGCAAGTTCGTCAAGGAACTCGACACTGCATCCGAGGTCGTGGTCTATGCCAAGCTGCCGCGCGGCTTTCTGATCCCCACCCCGGTAGGCGACTACAACCCCGACTGGGCCATCGCCTTCAAGGAGGGCGTGGTCAAGCACGTGTACTTCGTCGCCGAGACCAAGGGCTCAATGTCGTCGATGGAGCTGCGCAAGATCGAGGAGACCAAGATCGCCTGCGCCCGGAAGTTCTTCGACCAGCTGAATCTGAAGTACGCGCCGGAGAACGTGAAGTACGACGTCGTGAACAGCTTCGATAAGCTGATGGAGTTGGTGAAGTAGATGCCCGAGAAGCCCAATTTGCGAGTGCCCACATGTTGACCTCCTTCAGTCTTCGTGACTTCAAGAGCTTCAGAGAGGCCGGCCTGCCGCTGGGCCCACTGACGGTGCTGATTGGGGCCAATGCGGCGGGCAAGAGCAATGCGATCGAGGCACTGCGGCTGCTGTCATGGCTTGCCCAGGGACAGAAGCTCGCGTCCATTCAATACGCGGTCAACAGCGCGGACCGCGTGGTCAGAGGTCGCATTGACGATCTATGCCACCGGGGCGTGACGAAGTTCAGTCTGGGTTGCAGGACCGACGATCGACACTGGAACCGATTGGAGATGCAGCTGACCGTCCGCGATGGCGAGCTTCACATCACGGGCGAACAGGTCGATGAGATTGCCGAGAACCTGCCTCTCTACACGATGGACCGGCCGTCGCAGGGTCTGAGCACCGATGCAGGCGTGGCCTACAACAACTTCGCGCGTGGTGGAAACAAGCCCCACGTCACGGTCAGCGACCAGATGGCAGTGTTCGTCCAGTTCGAAAGTGCAGTGCGTTTCGAGGCGGGCCACAAGAAGGCGCAAGAGACGATTCCGGCAGTGGCCAAGCGGCTGCAGACCACGCTGTCGAACATCCTCTTTCTCGACCCCGCGCCGGCGCGGATGCGCGAGTACAGCTTCACCAACGACAAGCGCCTGCTGGGCGACGGGACCAACCTGTCAAGCGTCCTGCACCGACTTTGGGGTCCTGACGGTGGGTCGGACAAGGAGCCCTTCGCCGGCCAGCGCCAGGCCATCCTCGACTTCATTCAAAGCCTGCCAGAACAGGACATCTCGGGCCTGAGCTTCCTCGATGGCCCGCGCGGCGAGGTGATGGTCCAGTTGCAGGAGACTTTCGGCGGTACCCCTCGCGTTTATGACGCGTCGCTGCTCTCCGACGGCACGTTGCGCGTTCTGGCCATCGCAGCCGCCATGCTCTCTGCGCCCGAAGGGAGCCTCGTCGTCATTGAAGAGATCGACAACGGCGTGCATCCAAGCCGCGCCAGGCACCTTCTCGACAGCATTCGCACCGTCGCCGAGGGACGCAAGCTGCGCGTGCTGCTGTCCACGCACAACCCCGCCATGCTGGATGCCCTGCCCGACGCTGCGGTGCCTGACGTCGTGTTCTGCTATCGCGATCCGGCAAGCGGCTCCAGCAGGCTGGTGCGCATGTGTGAGATTCCTGACGTTCCGGAACTGCTGGTTCAGGGGCCGCTGGGCCATCTGATGACGTCCGGCGCCCTTGAGCGATTCGTCAAGACCCACAAGGGATCAGAGGCGCGCAAGCAGGAGGCAAAGGACTGGCTGGAGTCACTGCGCGCATCCAAGCCCGGAGTCGAGGGATGAGTTCAATCGTCGTTGTCGACACCTCCGTGTTGTTGAACATCCTGGATGTGCCGGGTCGCAATCAAGCCAGGGAAGCTGTCCTGGCGAGGCTCGGCGAGTTGATCGAGGCAGGTGATCATCTGTTTATCCCGATGGCAGCCATCGTCGAGGTTGGCAACCACATCGCACAGGTTGGCAATGGTGCGCATCGCCGAGCAGCTGCCGAGCGGTTCGTCGTCGAGGTTCGGCGAGCCTTGTCCAATGAGGCTCCGTGGAAGCCCATCAACTTTCCTTCCAACGACGAGGTGCTCGGCTGGCTAGACGCGTTCCCTGACTCTGCGACGCACGGTGTCGGCATGGGCGACCTGTCGATCAAGAAGGAGTGGGAGGAGCTTTGTCGGCGACACAGCCTGAGCCATGTGTGGGTTTGGGCACTCGATGGCGATCTTGCGGGACTTGATCGAAGAGCGCCGCCGCGACGGCGACCGGCCTAAGGGGCAAGCTGTAGGATCCGCGCAACGCCCGCCCCAGCCCCCATTTCCTGTGTACCCACACGTGTACCCGCCCAAGGCCCCGATCCTGGAAACCCAGCATCCATGCGGCTTCCCGGCCGATCTCTCTGAGCAGGTGCAGAGCATCGAGCGAGCCGTCATGCGGGACCGGAGGACGTTCGGGTCGCACCCTGGGGCGGAGACCGGATCCTGAACGTGTTCGCGCACTGGCGGTCACAGCCGCCATGACACCTGGCAGTGGCCGGCCAACATGCAGCGCACCCTGATCGCGATCGGACTGATCATCGTCGCCGTCGGCGTGCTGTGGCCGTGGCTGAGCCGGCTGCCGCTGGGCCGGCTGCCGGGTGACTTCCACATCCAGCGCGACGGCGTCGACTTCTATTTCCCGCTCACCACCGGCCTCCTGGTGTCGCTGGCGATCACGCTGCTGCTGTGGTGGCTGCGCCGCTAGGCGCTGCCGCGACGGACGCTTGCCATACAGTCGCGGCGGGAAAACTGCCATGTCAATCCGCCTGACCCGAGGCGGCGCGGCTGCCGCACGCGGTCGCCCTCGGGGTCGATACTCGCCCAGCAAGCGCGAGCTGGCCGAACTGACGGTGGCCAGCGGCGAGACCTGGATCGGGCAACTGCCGCCGCAGGAGTCGAAGGCGCTGTTTGCGCTGGGTCGAGCGGCTGGCGACG
>JGI24108J20142_1000285_pt1 | contig 11214 bp, 9 predicted proteins | sample SubbioR11_8A_Apr_FD_20142 | JGI IMG/M metagenome (IMG submission 20142)
GATTGGGTGGTGGGGGCCTCGATGGGCGCGGGCGCGCTGCTGCTGCTGCTGGCCGCGAGCGGCTGGCTGGGCGGCTGGGGCACCATGCTGCTGTTGGCCGCCACCGGCTTTGCCGTCGGCATCGCCGCGCCCAGCCGCGATTTGTTGATCAAGCAAGCCACGCCCAAGGGGGCCACCGGGCGCGTCTATGGCACGGTGTATTCGGGTCTGGACGTGGGGTTTGCGATTGCGCCGCTGATTTTCGGTGTGTTCATGGACCGCGGCTGGTACGCCGCCACGCTGGCCGGGGCCGCTCTGGTGCTGCTGCTCTCGATCGGGGTCGCGCTGGGGGTGGGGCGGCGCAGCCCGATGCGCGCCGCACCAGGCGCAGCCTGACAGCACCGGGCTGGTTCTGCAGCCGATCGAGCCAGCCGCGCTCAGGTTTTTTTCAGGCGCAGCGCTGCAAGCCCGCCCGCTCCAGCAGCGCGCCCACCGCGTCTGGCAGCCCGCTGCTCTCGCACGCCAGCACCTGGCGCTGCGGCAGGCTGCGCAGCCAGGTGAGCTGGCGCTTGGCCAGTTGGCGCGTGGCGCTGCTGCCGCGCTCAATCAGGGCGGCAAGCTCGGTTGCGCTGAAATCGCTGCGACCGCTGGCGGCCAGTGCATCCAGCGCCTCCCACACCTGGCGGTAGCCCACGCTGCGCAGCGCGGGCAGGCCGGGGTGCAGTTCGGGCCGCTTGCGCAGGGCGCGCACCTCGTCGATAAAGCCCTGCTCCAGCATGGTGGCAAAGCGCTGCGCAATGCGATGGTGCAGCCAGGCGCGGTCCAGCGGCTCCAGCGCCAGCAGCACGCCAGACTGGCCGTTGATCTGCAGCGGCGGTGGGGCTGGCAGTGCGGCGGATTGTGTGGCTGGCAGTGCCGGTTTGGGCTGGGTGCGGGTGTGAAACGACGACAGCGGGCGCCCGCTGGCGCGCCAGACTTCGAGCGCGCGCCCGATGCGCTGCGCGTCGTTGGGGCTCAAGCGCGCCGCCGTGGGCGCATCCACCGCCGCCAGTTGCGCGTGCAGCGCGGGCCAGCCCTGTTGCGCCGCCTCGGCCTCAATGGCCACGCGCAGCGCCGGGTGCGCGGCGGGCATGTCGTCGAGGCCCTCGAACAGGGCCTTGAAGTAGAGCAGGGTGCCCCCGACCAGCAGCGGCAGGCGGCCGCGGGCCATGATTTGGGGCAGCAGGCGCTGCGCGTCGGCCACAAACGCCGCCGCGCTGTAGCTCTGCTGCGGCTCCAAGATGTCGATCAGGTGGTGCGGCACGGCAGCGCGTTCGGCCGGGCTGGGTTTGGCGCTGCCGATGTCGAGCCCGCGATAGACCAGTGCCGAATCGACGCTGATGATTTCTACCGGCCAGCGCCGCGCCAGCTCCAGCGCCAGCGCGCTCTTGCCACTGGCGGTCGGGCCGGCCAAGGCAATCCAGGCGGGTGGGGCGGGGCTCATGCTTGGGGGCGGCCTGCGGGTGCCAGCGTGCCCTGCACTTCGCCGTAGCGCTGCACCAGCGTCCAGGCCACGGCGCTGATGAGCACGCTCCAGAACCACAGCCCTTGGGTGAGCGGCAGCACGCTCGCCCCTTCGAGGCCGACCGGCAATTGTGCAGCCAGCCACCAGCCCACGGCAAAGGCCACGCTCATCATCAAAAATCCGCTCAGGGCCGAGGCGGTGCCAGCGGCTTGCGGGAACGGGGCCACTGCGCCGCTCTGGCCGCAAGGCTGGTGGATGCCATGCGCCAGAATGAACAGGTAGTAGGGCAGCATGATGGCCCAGACGTTGTGCCAGCCCAGCCAGCCCAGCACGCCGACCAGGCTGCCACCGAGCAGCGTCAGGGCCCCGGCGATGGCCACCGTGCGCCGCACCCCGAAGCGCAGCAGCAGGCGCCTGCACAGCAGGGTGCCCAAAATATAGACCGCCGACATAGAGAACATCAGCAGCCCGTACTGGGTTTTGCTCAAGCCCAGGGCGTTGATGAACACGAAGGAGGAGCTGGCCAAAAAGGTGAACAAGCCGGCGTAGGAGGTGGTGACCAGCAGCGCGTAGGCCCAGAAGGTGGGGTGGCGCAAAATCAAGGCCCAAGTGCGCGCCATCTCGTGCGGGCGCAGCGCGAGCGGGTTCGGGCGCGCCAGGCTTTCTTGGAAGCGCAGCAGCACCAGCGCCAGCGCGGCGGCACCAAACAAGGCCAGCACGCCCAGGGCGGCGCGCCAGCCCATCCAGTCCGACAACAAAGCGCCCAGTGGCGCGCTGATGCAGGCCAGCACCCCCAGCCCGGTGAGGCCCTTGGACATCATGCGCGCCCCTTCGGCCGGGTGATAGAGGTCGCGCACGATGGCGCGCGCGCACATCACCGCCGCCCCCATGGCCGCACCCTGCAGCACGCGCCAGAGCAGCAGTTGTTCCATGCTGGCGGCAAACACGCTGCCCAGCGAGGCCAGCGCGTACAGCGCCAGCCCGGCAAGCAAAATCGGGCGACGGCCGAAGCGGTCCGACAGCGGGCCCCAAAACAGTTGCGAAACCCCAAAAGCCAGCAGCAGCGCCGACAGCGTGAGCTGCGCCTGGTGCATGGGGGCGTCGAAGTAGCCGGTGAGCGCGGGCAGCGCGGGCAGATAGAGGTCGGTGGTGAGCGGCTGCAAGCCCAGCAGCAGCGACAGCAGCAGCACCACCACCACAGGCGTCATGGGGGTGCGCGAGTCAGAAGGCATAGGCGGGAGCGTAACAGATCGCTCCCTGACCGATGGCCGCTCCGCTTACTGCTGTGCCCGCCATACCTGTTCCGCCGCAATCAGATCCAGTGCTGCGAACCCCACCGACTTGAAGACGGTGATGGCCTGCGCATCGCGACGCCAGGAGACTGCTCCCGGCGCGGTGATCTGCGCCAGATCAGCCTGCACGGCCGCTTCGCTGATGAGCCCTTGCTGGATGGCTTGCAACACCTCGCCGCCTTTTTCCAGCACCGCAGCGCGCAGGTCGGCAAAGACCTGAGCACGGGCCAGCAGGGCTGGTTCGGCCTCTGCCATCTGCGAGGTGAAGGCCCCCATCAGACCCAGGTGGGTGCCCGGGCGCACCCACTCTGCGCGCACGAAAGGGGTGGCGGCGGCCGTGGCGGCGCAGACCACATCGGCCTGGGCCAGGGCGTCGGGCAGCTGGAGCACGGCCTCGGCGTTCAAGCCCTGGTCGCGCATTAGCTGCGCCGCTGACTGCGCCTTGGCCGCATCCCGACCCCACACCAGCACCCGCTGCAGTGGCAGTGCACTGGTGTGCGCCAGGGCCATCGGCAGGCACAGGTTGCCGGTGCCCAGCACGGCCAGGGTCTGGCTGTCCGGGCGGGCCAGGTGGCGGGCAGCCAGCGCGCCTGCGGCGGCCGTGCGACGCAGCGTGAGTTCGGTCCCATCCATGACCGCGAGGGGCAGGCCGTTGGTGCAGGACAGCAACACATAGACCCCCGCGATGGTGGACAGCCCCTGAGCGCCATTACCCGGCCAGAATGTCACCAGTTTGACGCCAGCTTGCTGGTGCGGGCGCCAGGCGGGCATCAGCAGCACGGTGCTGTTGTCGTGGTTGGGTTCGAAATGGCTGCGCAATGGCGACTCGATCGGGGTCTGCAGCCCCTGTGCCAGCGCCTCAATCAGGGTCGGATAGGGCAGGCTGCGGGCCACAGCCGCTTGGTCAAACAGTTGCATGGGGGCCTTAAATGTCAAACTTCACGCCCTGCGCCAAGGGGAGTTGGTTGGAGTAGTTGATGGTGTTGGTGGCGCGGCGCATGTAGGCGCGCCAGGCATCGGAGCCGGACTCCCGTCCACCCCCGGTTTCTTTCTCGCCGCCAAAGGCCCCGCCGATTTCGGCCCCCGAGGTGCCGATGTTCACGTTGGCAATCCCGCAGTCCGAGCCAGTGCACGACAGGAAGCGCTCCGCCTCCTGCAGATTGAGCGTGAACATGGCGGATGACAGGCCCTGGGGCACATCGTTTTGCAGGGCGATGGCCTCGTCCAGCGATTCGTAGCCCATCACATAGAGGATGGGAGCAAAAGTCTCGTGGCGCACCACGGCGGTCTGGCCAGGCATTTCGACGATGGCTGGCGTCACGTAGTAACCCGCCGGGTACTGGTCGGTCAGCACGCGCTCGCCGCCGAACACCACACCGCCTTCCTCACGGGCTTGCACCAGGGCGGCTTGCATGGCCTCGAAGCTGGCCCGGTCGATCAGCGGGCCCATCAGGGTGTCGCTGGCCAGCGGTGAGCCTATGGGCAGGGCCAGATACGATTTCTTGAGCCGCTCGACCAGGGTGGTCTGGACGCTCTTGTGCACAATCAGCCGGCGGGTGGTGGTACAGCGCTGGCCGGCCGTGCCTACCGCGGCAAACAGGATGGCGCGAACGGCCATGCCAAGATCGGCCGAGGGCGCCACCACGACGGCGTTGTTGCCACCCAGTTCCAGCAGGCTGCGCCCGAAGCGGGCCGCCACCCGCGGGCCCACTTCGCGGCCCATGCGGGTGCTGCCGGTGGCAGAAACCAGCGCCACGCGGGCATCATCCGCCAGCGCCTGGCCCACCTCGCGCGCGCCGACCAGCAGTTGCGACAAGCCCTCGGGGGCCTGACCACCCTGGGCCACAAAGCGCCGCCGGGCCTGTTCGAACAGGGCCTGGGAGGCCAGGGCGGTCAGCGGGGTTTTTTCGGAAGGCTTCCAGGCCACGGCATTGCCGCACACGATCGCCAGCGCCGTGTTCCACGACCAGACCGCCACCGGGAAATTGAAGGCGCTGATCACACCCACCACGCCGAGCGGGTGCCAAGTTTCCATCATGCGGTGCCCCGGACGTTCGCTGGCGATGGTCAGGCCATAGAGCTGGCGTGACAGACCGACGGCGAAGTCGCAGATGTCGATCATCTCTTGCACCTCGCCCAGCCCTTCAGACAGGATCTTGCCTGCTTCCAAGGTCACCAACTGGCCCAGATCGGCCTTGGCCGCGCGCAATTCCTCGCCAAACAGGCGGATCAGTTCGCCGCGCACCGGCGGCGGCACCTGCCGCCACTGCTGGAAAGCCGCCTGTGCCAGCCCAATCTTTTGCTGGGCGCTGGCCTGGGTGTCGGGCACCAGTCGGGCAAGCAGCGCACCATCGATGGGTGAATGCACCTCCAGATCGCCCCCGGTCAGGTCTTGGTGAACGCCAAGACGTTGGAGCAGGTTGGGCAAAAGGGACTGAAGGTTTTCCAGAGCCGGCATGGGAAAAGTGTCCAAGTTAAGATGACAATTTCGAGAAGGTTGAAAAAACCGTATTGTTGGCCATTCAGAACCAGTGTGAAGTATGGAATACGCGGATGTGGTCATTGTCGGCGGGGCTGCCGTGGGCAGTGCAGCCGCTTTTTTCCTGGCCTCGCAGGGTGATTTTCAGGGCCGTGTGCTGGTGCTGGAGCAGGATTTTTCCTATGAGAAGTGCGCCACGGCCCTGTCGGCAGCCTCCATACGTCACCAGTTCTCCACGCCCGAAAACATCTGGCTCTCGCAATTTGGCACGGATTTTCTGAAGCATATTGATCAGTGCTTGGCGGTTGACGGTGAAGTGCCCGCCGTGGGTTTTCAGGAGAGGGGTTACCTGTTTCTGGCGACCGATCATGGGCGTGGCATTCTGGAATCCAACCACCAGGTTCAGCGCGCCCAGCAGGTGGATGTGGCCCTGCTCAGCCCTGACGCGTTGCATGCACGGTACCCGTGGCTGCATGTCGACGACTTGGCGGCCGGTTCGCTGGGCCTCTCTGGCGAGGGCTGGCTGGATGCCTATGGCCTGATGCAGGGTCTGCGCCGCAAGGCGATCGCGTTGGGCGTGAGCTACCGCCAGTGCCGGGTGACCGGGCTCAGACGAGAAGGGCGGCGTGTGCATGCCGTCCAGCTCACCGATGGCACTGAAGTGGCTTGTGGAACGGTCATCAATGCCGCGGGCACTGGTGCTGTGGCGCTGGCGCGGTCGGCGGGCATCGAACTGCCGGTGGAGTCTCGCAAGCGCAGTGTGTTTTATTGCACCAGCAGTGCCCAGCTGCCAGGCTGCCCGATGGTGATCGACCCCAGTGGCGCCTATTTCCGACCCGAGGGCGAGGGCTACATCTGCGGCATCGCGCCGCCCGAAGACCAAGATCCCGAGTGTCATGACTTCGACGTCCAGCATGCGCTGTTCGACGAGGTGTTGTGGCCCACGTTGGCGGCCCGCGTTCCGGGGTTCGAAGCCTTGCGGGTGCAACGCAGCTGGGCCGGGCATTACGACATGAACACCTTCGACCACAACGTCATTCTGGGGCCGCACCCAGCGGTGGACAACCTGCTGTTTGCCAACGGCTTTTCGGGACACGGCATGCAGCAGTCGCCCGCTGTGGGGCGGGCGCTGTCGGAACTGGTCACCTATGGGGCGTACCGCACCCTCGATCTGCGGGCGTTCGGCTGGCAGCGCGTGCTGGACCAGAAGCCCCTGCGGGAGATCAACGTCGTCTAGCCGGCCGGTTCAGATCACGCCCTGCGCCAGCATGGCGTCGGCAACCTTGACGAAACCGGCCACGTTGGCCCCATCGACGTAGCTGATCGAACCGTCGGCGCGCTGGCCGTGGCGCACGCAGGCCTCGTGGATGCCGACCATGATGCCGTGCAGGCGCGCATCGACTTCCTCACACGACCAGCTCAGGCGCATGGCGTTTTGGCTCATCTCCAGCCCCGAGGTGGCCACGCCGCCAGCGTTGCTGGCCTTGCCGGGCGCGTACAGCACGCCTTGCTGCTCAAACAGTTTGACCGCTTCCATGGTGGTGGGCATGTTGGCACCTTCGGCCACGCACTTGACACCGTTTTGCAGCAGCAGCCGGGCGTCGTCGGCGTCGAGCTCGTTTTGGGTTGCGCAGGGCAGGGCAATATCCACCGGCACCGACCATGGGTTGCGCCCGGCTTCGAAGCGGGTGCCGGTGCGCTGGGCGTAGTCGCTCACGCGGCCATAGAGGTGGTTTTTGACTTCCATCAGCTCGGCCAGCTTGGCGCTGGTGAAGCCGTCTTCGTCGATCACGGTGCCGCTGGAGTCGGACACGGTCACGACCTTGGCCCCCAGTGCCAGGGCTTTTTCAACCGCGTACTGCGCCACGTTGCCCGAGCCCGAGACGCTCACGCGCAGGCCGTCGAAGCTCAGGCCGCGGCGCTTGAGCATTTCTTGCGCGAAATAGACCGTGCCGTAGCCAGTGGCCTCGGGGCGGATGAGCGAGCCGCCAAAGGCCAGCCCCTTGCCGGTGAAGACGCAGTCGGCGCGGTTGGAGAGCTTTTTCATCATGCCGGCCATGAACCCGACCTCGCGGCCGCCCACGCCGATGTCACCGGCGGGCACGTCGGTGTCAGAGCCGATGTGGCGAAACAGCTCGCTCATCAGGGCTTGGCAAAAACGCATCACCTCGCCTGGGCTCTTGCCTTTGGGATCGAAATCCGAGCCGCCTTTGCCGCCGCCCATGGGCAGGGTGGTGAGGGCGTTTTTGAAGGTTTGCTCAAAGGCCAAAAATTTTAGGATCGACAGGTTGACCGAGGGGTGAAAGCGCATCCCGCCCTTGTAGGGGCCAATAGCCGAGCTGTGCTGGATGCGGTAGCCGCGGTTGACCTGCACGTCGCCGTGGTCGTTGACCCAGCAGACGCGAAACATGAGCACGCGCTCGGGCTCGACCAGGCGATCGAGCAGCCCTTGTTCGGCGTATTTGGGGTGCTGCTGGATGAAGGGCCACAGGCTCTCGACGACCTCGGTCACGGCTTGCAAAAATTCGGGCTGGCCGGGGTTGCGCTGGCTGACTTGGGCCAGAAAATCGTGCAAGGAAGCGTATTTCATGACGGGATCGAGGTTGTGGAGGGTGGCGGAAAAGGTGGCTGGCAAAGGGCGCTCATTTTGCACCAAACCGGGGGGCGTTTTGCACCAATTTGGCCCAGACTGGGGGGCAGCGGCCAGATGGGCTTTGATTGGGCGCAAATGAGCCCCAAAAAAAAGGCGCGCCGCCGCCCCAGGGGGTTTTAGCGCCCGCGCAAAAACAGCGTGTCGAGCTCTTTGAGGCTCAACTGGCGCCAGGTCGGGCGGCCGTGGTTGCACTGGTCGCTGCGCTCGGTAGCTTCCATTTGGCGCAGCAGCGCGTTCATCTCGGGCGCACTCAGGCGCCGGTTGGCGCGCACGGCGCCGTGGCAGGCCAAGGTGGCGAGCAGATCGTCGCGGGCGCGCTGCAGCAGTTGCGCGCCGCCATGCTGCTCCAGCTCGGCCAGCACGCCGCGCGCCAGCGCCACGGCGTCGCCTTGCGCCAGCGCGGCGGGCACGGCGCGCACCGCAAGCGTCTGGCGCGAAAAGGGCGTGAGCTCGAGCCCGAGCCGTTGCAGCGCTTCCTGCTGCGCCTCGGCCGTGGCCAGCTCCAGCGCGGTGGCGGCAAAGGTGGCCGGGATCAACAAGGGCTGGCTGGGCAGGGTGGCTGCGGCGGCGTCCCACTGGCGTTTCAGGCCCTCATAGACGATGCGCTCGTGCGCCGCGTGCATGTCCACCAGCACCAGGCCGTGGCGGTTTTGCGCCAAGATGTAAATTCCGTGCAACTGGGCCAGCGCCTGGCCGAGTGGCCCGTCGGTGTCGGCAGGGGCATCGGGTGGCGGATGGAGCGGGCCGGGTGCGGGGTGGCCTGCGCCCTGCTGCAGCGGCAGGTGCGCAGGCGCGGTCGGGCTGGGCCACAGCGCAGCCATATCGCTGACGTGCCGGCCCTCGGTTGGGCGCTGCGGCTGCCAGGTGGGGCTGGCATGGGCGCCATAAGCAGCGGCCTGGCCCGAGCCTGCGCCTGTCTGTGGGCTGCGGCTGCGCAGATCGAGCTGGCCAGCGCTGGCTGCAGCAGCCCAAGCGCTCGGCGCGGGTGCCGGCGCTTGCTCCAGCGCGGCGCCCAGTTGCCCGGCGCGTGGGGCCGCCAGCACCTGCTCCAGCGCCCGCCGCACCGCCTGGTGCACCGCGCGGCCGTCGCGAAAGCGCACCTCGATCTTGCTCGGGTGCACGTTCACATCCACGCGCGCCGGGTCCAGCTCGAGCAGCAGCACATAGACCGGCTGGCGCTGGCCGTGCAGCACGTCTTCGTAGGCGCTGCGCACGGCGTGGCCGATCACCTTGTCGCGCACGAAACGGCCGTTGACGTAGCTGTATTGCTGGTCGGCGCGCGCGCGCGCCAGCTGCGCCAGCCCGGCCCGGCCCCAGACGCGCAAGCCCTCGCCCTGCCAATCGAAGGGTAGGCTGTGCGCCAGAAAATCGTCGCCCAATACGTCGGCCATGCGCTGCGCCAAGGCGGCGCTCAGGGCGGCGCTCGTGGGGGCGCTCGTGGGGGCGCTCGTGGGGGCGCTGTGGGACGCCGGAGCCGCACCCCAGGGATCGGCGGTCGCAGCCGCGTCCGGCTGGGCAGCCGCCACCGCCAAGGGCGCAGCGCGCCACTGCTCGACCAGCTTGCCCTCGTGCCAGATGGCAAAACCCACATCGGGCCGCGCCAGCGCGTGGCGCCGCACCGCCTCGACGCAGTGCGCCAGCTCGGTGGCGTCGCTCTTGAGGAACTTGCGCCGCGCTGGGGTGGCGTAAAACAGCTCGCGCACCTCGATTGTGGTGCCCACGCTGCGCGCCGCCGGCTGCAGCTCGCCGGTGCGCCCGTGCAGCTGCCAGCCGTGGGCCTCGGTGGCTTCGGCGCTGCGCGACAGCAGGCTGAGTTCGGCAATCGAGTCGATCGCCGCCAGCGCCTCGCCGCGAAAGCCCATGGTGGCCACGGTTTCGAGCTCGGCCAAGTCGCGCACCTTGCTGGTGGCGTGGCGCTTGAGCGCCAGCGCGAGTTCTTCGCGCCCTATGCCGCAGCCGTCGTCTTCGAGCGCAATCAGGCGCACGCCGCCGGCGCTCAGGCGCAGCGTGAGCTGGCGCGCGCCGGCATCGAGCGCGTTGTCGATCAGTTCGCGCACCACGGAAGCCGGGCGCTCGACCACCTCGCCCGCGGCAATCTGGCTGATGAGCGCGTCGGGCAACTCACGGATCGGTCGCCGCGGCTGCGTGGGGTGCGGGCTGGGCGGGGGGGCGGTGGCTGGGGAGGCTGTGGTCACGGCGGCATTGTAGGTCGCGGGCGCGGCAGGGACGGGAGCGACCGCAGCGGCGCAGGTTGCAGCGGCGCGTGCTTGCGGCACCACGGGTGCCGGGTGGCGTCTGGCGCGTGCCGGGGCGTTCAATCCAGCGCAAATCCGCTCACAGCCAGCGCCTGACCCGGGCTTGATAGGCCACGTAGCGCGCACCAAACAGCGCCGCCAGGGCGCGCTCCTCGGGCTCGATCTGAAAGCGGTTCAGGTAGAGCACGAACAGCGGCGTCAAAGCCAGGGCGAGCGGGTTGGACAAATAAGCCGCCCACGCCAGCAGACACAGCAACTGGCACAGGTACATCGGGTTGCGCGAGTAGCGAAATGCGCCCCCGGTCACCAGTGCCGTGGTGCGCATGGGGTGGGTGGGGTGGATGGTGGTGCCGGCGCGCCAGCAGGCGTGCACAGCCACCAGGCCGATGGCCAGACCCAGGCCGAGCAAGGCCGCAGCCCATCCGATGCGCCAAGCCCAAGGCAGCGGCGCCACCCACACCGGCGCCAGCCACATCAGCCCAGCCAGCAGCAGCAGCAGCGCCGGCGGCGGGAGCTTGAGTTCGAGCCAGCGCATCGCGTTAAGGGCCGCGCAGCGCGCCGGGGCGGCGCCAACCGGGGCTTGAAAGCGGCCGCGGCCTCATGCAGCCGTGGTCACCACCACGGCGGTGCCGCTGGCCGAAACCATCAGCATGCCGTTGCTCTGACCCATGACTTCGTAGTCCAGATCGACCCCGACGACGGCGTTGGCACCCAGTTCCTGGGCCCGTTGTTGCAGTTCGGCCAAGGCGATGTCGCGCGCTTTTTGCAGCTCGCGCTCGTAGGTGGCGGAGCGGCCACCCACCAGATCGCGGATGCCGGCAAACAAATCTTTGAACACATTGGCGCCCAAGATCGCTTCGCCCGTGACCACGCCGCAGTAGCGGGTGATGCGTTGGCCTTCGATGTTCGGGGNGGTGGTGACGATCATGCCTAGACTCCTGTGGATGCGCCCGGCCAACGCGGGCGCAGGCGGGTGCGGATGCAAGCAGGTTGCGGCGTCCGGGCTTCAAGCCAAGCCAGTGGCCAGCAAGCAGCGGCATTATGGCCCGGCT